>JACDJA010000792.1_pt1 | contig 32138 bp, 29 predicted proteins | sample 7449241 | NCBI WGS metagenome assembly JACDJA01 (sample SAMN14253289, study PRJNA609438) | sludge metagenome | isolation source: initial anaerobic sludge | collected 2018-12-20 | reverse complement strand
GTCCGGTGGACGGCCGCCAGGCCGGGAACGAACTTGAATGACTGGTTAAATACAGGCTTACTCAGACTCTGAGCCCCATGAGTAGCTGGCATTTTTACCTTTGCCCTTGCCGAGTTTTTTACGGTCAATCATCCGGGATTCGAACCTAAAGCTCTCGTCGATTTTGACAACGAGTAACTTGTTGAAATTGCCCGCCCTCTTGACCAATACCTTATCTTTACCTTTTTCAGGGGAAGTCGTCTTGATTTCTACCCAGTCATCAAAAAAACTAGCCCAAAACCAGGCGATTACCACCGCGGGCACGTCAAATATCGTAATATCCCCTCGCAATAACGAAGCGATCACACGAATACGTTTCCTGGCATGTGGGGATGCTCACAAAAAAGCCCGAAGCGCTAACTCCGGGCCTTCCTGTTTACCTACCAATCACTTACCTCAGCTACACTTACTGTCGCCACAGGACAGGCACGTGGCACAACCATCCATCACAATTACCGCCTTGGTGCTGCACTTGCCGCACATGGTGGCGTTGGGGGGGAAGTCGCCGGCCTTGTCGTCGTTGGTGGCGGTGGTGTTGTTGGCTTCAAATTCCGCGCGTTTTTCGGCGAGGATGCGTTTGGTGGTTTCGCTCATTTCTTCGCTTTCCATCAGGCCCACGGCCTTCAGGTGTTTCTCGATCACGGCGCCGATTTCAGCTACCAGTGAGGGCATGAATACGCCACCTTTTTTGAAGTAGCCGCCGTTGGGGTCGTATACAGAGCGAAGTTCTTCCACCAGGAAGGTCAGGTCGCCGCCTTTGCGGAATACCGCGGAGATTACGCGGGTGAGGGCAATTACCCACTGGAAGTGCTCCATGGATTTGGAGTTGATAAACACTTCGTAGGGCTGCCGGCTTTCGTGGTCTGTACCTTCGTTCAGCAGGATGTCATTGATAGTAATGTACATCGCGTGCTCGGCCACTGGCGGCTTGATTTTGTAGGTGGTGCCCACCAGGAAATCCGGCCGCTCGATATGCTCGTTCATCTGTTGCAGCTTGGTTTCCGGTTTGGCCGGGGCCTGCTGCTCGGCAGGTGCGTCTGTGTCGGCTTTCTTTACCCGGTAGCCGACGATTTTGTTGCTGATTTTCACTGTCATGTCTGTTTTCCTGTGTCGGTGTTCCGGATCAGTACTTTCCGTAAGTGCCTTCTTTCAGCGCATCAAACAGGTTGGCGGCGGTGTGGATTTCACCGTCGTACTCTACCTGTTCGTTGCCTTTCAGGCTCACCTTGCTGCCGTCGTCGAGGGTGAACTCGTATAGTGTGTTTTCAAGGTCTTTCTCTTTTACCAGCACGCCCTGGAAGGCCTCCGGGTTGAAGCGGAAGGTGGTGCAACCTTTCAGGCCTTTGTCGTAGGCATACAGGTAGATGTTCTTGAAATCCTGGTAGGCGAAGTCGGTCGGAACGTTCGCGGTTTTGGAAATTGAAGAGTCTACCCACTTCTGCGCGGCGGCCTGTATGTCTACGTGCTGCGCCGGGCTTACATCATCGGAGGTGGTGAAGTAGCTGGGCAGTTTTTTGTCTTCTTCGTCCGAGAAGGGCATGGCTCCCGGGTTAACCAGGTGGCGATATGCCAGCAGCTCAAAGGAGAATACGTCCACTTTTTCTTTGGTTTTGCGGCCTTCACGGATTACGTTGCGGGCATAGTGGTGTGAAAAGCTGGGCTCTATGCCGTTACTGGCGTTGTTGGCCAGGGACAGGCTGATGGTGCCGGTCGGGGCGATAGAAGTGTGGTGGGTAAAACGACCACCTTTTTCAGCCAGCTGTTCAACCAGTTCGGGCTCAACTGAGGCAATTTCCTGCATGTAGCGGCTGTATTTTGCGTGCAGCACGCGGCCTTTGAGCCGGTCGCCGATTTTGTAGCCGTCTTTTTTCAGTTGCGGGCACTTGCTCATCATTTTCGGGGTGACTTCAAAATCATCGTTCATGATGGGCGCAGGGCCTTTTTCTTCGGCCAGGGCCAGAGACTGGCGCCAGCCTTCCACAGCCATTTCGCGTACGACATCCTCGGTGAACTGCACGGATTCAGCGGAGCCGTAGGGCATGCGCAGCATGGCAAGGGTTGAACCCAGGCCGAGGATGCCCATGCCGTGGCGGCGTTTGTAGGTGATTTCGTGGCGCTGTTCGGGCAGGGGCAGGCCGTTGATTTCTACTACGTTGTCCAGCATGCGGGTAAAGATGCCCACAACCCTGCGGTACTTCTCATAGTTGAAGCTGGCCTTGTCGGTGAACGGGTAGTCCACGAACTTGGTCAGGTTTACAGAACCCAGCAGGCAGCTGCCGTAAGGGGGCAGGGGCTGTTCGCCACAAGGGTTGGTGGCGCGGATGTCTTCGCAGAACCAGTTGTTGTTCATCTGATTGACCTTGTCGATCAGAATGAAGCCGGGCTCTGCGTAATCGTAGGTGGAGGTCATGATGGTGTCCCAGATGAACTGGGCTTTCAGAGTGCGGTAGATACGGCACGCCACCTTGCCTTCGTCGTTTACCACATAACCGTCCAGTATCGGGAAATCGCGATATACGAACTGGCTGGCATCTGCGAGATCCAGGCCTTCGTCTTCAACTTCCTTTTCGGTTACCGGAAAGGACAGGTGCCAGTCGTCGTTGTTACGGACCGCCTCGATGAAGTCTTCGGTGATCAGCAGCGACAGGTTGAACTGGCGCAGGCGCCCGTCTTCACGCTTGGCCTGGATGAAATCAATGACGTCCGGGTGGTGAACGTCAAAGGTGGCCATCTGGGCGCCGCGGCGGCCACCGGCTGATGACACGGTGAAGCACATGCGGTCGAAGATATCCATAAAGGACAGCGGGCCGGATGTGGTTGCACCGGCACCGGCTACATAGGCACCCCTGGGGCGCAGGGTGGAGAATTCGTAACCGATACCACAGCCGGCCTTGAGGGTGAGGCCGGCTTCGTGGTTTTTCTCCAGGATGTCGTTCATGGAATCCTGAACGGAACCGGAGACGGTGCAGTTGATGGTAGACGTTGCCGGCTTGTGCGCTTCGGCCCCGGCATTGGAGGTGATCCGGCCGGCAGGAATGGCGCCGTTTTTCAGGGCCCAGATGAAGTTTTTCATATGCTCTTCGCGCACATCCCTGTTTTCAACTTGCGCAAGGGCAGTGGCAACTCGCTGGTAGGTTGCGTTTACGTCCTTGTCTACAGGCTCGCCAGTCTTGGTTTTAAGCTGGTATTTACTGGCCCAGATGTCGAGCGATGTTTCCTGCATCGGAATTGTTGTAACCACTGCTTCTGCCTTTGCGTTCATTGCCACCCTCAATCTTCAAGTAGGTCTGTTATTGGTAGCACGGTTTGTATGCGCCACCTTCCTGTAAAACCCTGCAAAAGTTTCTTGTGCGCTCTTGCAATTCAAGCTGTTTTCGGAAATTCGCCTTTAAAACACTATATGTGGTGTCCGGGGGGAACCATAAATTGCTCCGATTCCCGATAATAGTGCCGCTGTTTGCGGCTCCCTGTGGGGCTTTGGCCGCTGCTGCGCCTTTTCAGGCGCCGGCCTCTCAAGATGTCTGTGGCCCTATATATGGGCTTATTTTTGAGGAGTATAACAGGATATAGTGTTTTGTGAACCTAAGCGGGACTATTGAGAAGCGCCTTGTGGCAAAGAAAATCAATGGAAAACGGCTTGCAAGAAATAAAAGTTCAGTAAATCCGGCGCTTGGGCGGGCAATCCCGAAATTACTATATGTAGTGGTTGAAAAATGCACGGAATGACGTGTTTTGCCACAGGAACGGGCGCCAGCGGCGGGAAAGGCAGTAGAAAAGGAAAGGCGGGAATGGCTCCCGCCTTTGGGAATCAGCCCAGCAAAAGACTGTCGTCATCCACGGAAAGCCCGCGCTGTTTTTCAAACAACTCCAGCAGGTCTTTTACTTCCAGGCCTTCGCGGTCTTTGCCTGCAATATCAAACACCACCTGGCCCTGATGCAGCATCACCGTGCGGGTACCCACTTCCAGGGCCTGCTTCATGCTGTGGGTAACCATAAGAGCGGTCAGTTTCTGTTCGTTGATGATTTTTGTGGTGAGATCCAGTACAAAGGCTGCGGTTTTGGGGTCCAGCGCTGCCGTGTGTTCGTCGAGCAGGAGGATGGCGGAAGGGGTAAGGCTTGCCATCAACAGGCTGACGGCCTGGCGCTGGCCGCCGGAGAGTAAGCCCATTTTGTCGCCAAGGCGGTTTTCCAGCCCCAGCTTCAGGGACGACAGGCTTTCCCGGAATTGCCCCATATACTGCTTTTTTACCGCCGTGGTCAGGCCACGACGCTGGCCACGTTTTATGGCGAGTGCCAGGTTTTCTTCAATGCTCAGGCCCTCACAGGTGCCAGCCAGCGGGTCCTGGAACACTCGCGCTACGCGGTCGGCGCGCTTGTGGGTTGGCAGTTTGGTAACGTTCACGTTGTCGACAACAATGGTGCCGCTGTCCACCAGGATTTCACCTGCCAGGGCGTTGAGAAAGGTGGATTTGCCGGCGCCGTTGCTGCCGATCACGGTAACAAATTCACCCTGGTTAACCGTGAGGCTCATGCCCCGGAGAGCGGGGTTTTCCAGCGGTGTGCCTTTGCCAAAGGTAAGCCGGAGATCGGTTGCGCTGATCATAGTGCCTCCTCAGGCTTTATTGCGAGTGAGTTTGTTTACCACGGAACTGCGGATACCGGGCAATACGATTGCCAGGGTTACCAGCACGGCGGTAATCAGGTTCAGATCCTGCGCCTTCAGGCCGATAAAATCGGCGTTCAGGGCGAAGGCAATGGCCAGGCGATAGATGATTGCCCCAACAACACAGGCAATAAGCGCACGAATAACCGTGGTAGGGCTGATAACCGCCTCACCGCCAATCAGCGATGCCAGGCCGATGACGATAACGCCAACGCCCATGGTGACATCGGCAGCCCCCTGGCTCTGGGCAAACAGTGCGCCTGCCAGGCCCACCAGGCCGTTGGATAGAGCAACGCCCAGAATGATCATGGAGCCGGTGGCAATGCCCTGGGCTCTTGCCATTCTCGGGTTGGCCCCGGTGGCTCGCATGGCCAGGCCGGTTTCGGATTTCATGAAGCGCCACAGAAGTATCAGCGCGATGACGATGACAATGGCAAACAACAGCACCGGCACCTGATGATAGGCGAGGTCCAGGGAATACCAGGGCGTAAGGACTGTGTCTTCGCCGAGCAGGGCAATGTTGGGCCGCCCCATGACCCTGAGATTGACCGAATACAGGGCAATCATGGTGAGAATGGATGCCAGCAGGTTCAGTATGTTCAGTTTTACGTTCAGTATGGCGGTTACCGCGCCCGCAGCCATGCCGGCAAGTACAGCACAGCCGGTCGCCAGCCAGGGGTTCCAGCCCGCCATGATGAGCACGGCTGCAACGGCCGCGCCGAGGGGAAAGCTGCCGTCGACGGTCAGATCAGGGAAGTCGAGTACACGAAAAGACAGGTAGATACCGAACGCAACCAGGCCATAAATAAGACCCGTCTCGATTGCGCCGTAAAATGCAATTTCACTGAGCATGGGAAAGATTCACTGTGAAAGAAAAACGGGCGGGCTCTTTATACAGAACCCGCCCGTGTAAGTCAGGCGTTACTTGTCGTTTTTTACGACTTCAGCAGCTTCGGCGATAACATCATCAGCCACGGTGATGCCCATGCGCTCGCCGGCTTGCGGGTTTACAAACAGGTTGAGTTTTTCCATGGTTTCTACCGGCATATCACCCGGCTTTTCACCATCGAGAATGCGTGCAACCATCACACCGGCCTGGCGACCGTGGTCGTAATAGTCAAAGCCCAGTGCGGCAACGGCGCCGCGGGCAACGGTGGCTGTATCGGCCGCAAACACCGGGATTTTGGCGCGCTCGCCCACGGAGATAACCGCTTCGGCAGCGCTGATAACCGTGTTGTCGGTGGTCAGGTAAATGGCGTCGGCCTTGCCCACCAGGGAGCGGGCTGCACCCAGTACTTCGGAGGTCTTGGTGGCGGCACCTTTAACCAGAGTCAGGCCACGGGCTTCCAGGCGTTCCTCAAGCAGTTCAATCAGTGACACTGCATTGGCTTCGCCGGGGTTGTATACCGTACCGATGCGCTTGGCATCCGGAACCATGCGCAGCAGCATATCCAGGTGTTTGTCGATGGGCAGCATGTCGCTTACGCCGGTAACATTGGCACCCGGAGCTTCAGCATTTTTGACCAGTTTGGCGCCGACCGGGTCGGTTACGGCGGCAAATACAACCGGGATGTTACGGGCGGCGGCAGCAATCGTTTGCGCGGAGGGTGTCGCGATGGCCACAATAACATCGACGCCTTCACCCACAAATTTGCGGGCAATCTGGGATGCGATGGCGGAATTGCCCTGGGCACTCTCATGCATGAGCCTGAGGTTTTCGCCCTCTTTATAGCCCCGCTCGGCCAGTTCATCTTTTACACCCTGGTGAACGGCATCCAGAGCCGGGTGTTCCACAATCTGGGTGATAGCGACAACACGCGGCTCCGCCGCCTGCGCAAGACTTGCCATTGCCATCAATGACGCACCCAGCAGGGTGCGCAGGGTTTTCTTGGCCATATGCCCATCTCCGAGGTCTGTTTCAGTGGATGTTATACGTTCATGGTTATAAAGAGGTGCGAGAGTTTATCACAGCCCTGCCACCTTGGTGGTAGGGCATGTTAACGTGAACCGGATGGAATTGAATCTTTCCGGGACGAGTTCCGGCTCAATTGGCCTTTGTCACGGTCTGGCTGACGATAATATGTTGAAGTACACTACTAAAGTCTAAATAATGTGTGCATAAATCAAATAACGAAAGCAAGGAAGGTCCATGCAAACAACAAACAGATTGCCCCTGGATATGGTCTATCACTGGGAGGCCACCAAAGCGAATTCCGTGTACCTCACCCAGCCGGTTGGCGATGGTAAAGTGGTGGAGTATACGTGGGCAAGGGCGGTGGATGAGGCGCGCCGTGTAGCGTCGTACCTCAAATCGCTGAACCTGCCGGAAAACAGCCGTATAGGCCTGATTTCGAAGAACTGTGCGCACTGGATCATGACCGACTGGGCGGTCTGGATGGCCGGGCACATTTCCGTACCTCTGTATCCCACCTTGAATGCCGATACAGTCAACTACGTACTGAATCACGCAGAGTGTGAGGTCCTGTTCGTGGGTAAGCTGGACGACTGGGACATGATGAAGCCCGGTGTGCCGGACTCTGTGCGCTGCATATCCTTCCCCCTGAGCCCGCCCAACGATTTCGAGACCTGGGACGATATTGTTGCCAAGTATCCGCCTCTTGAAGAAAAGGTTCAGCGGGATCCGGACGAACTGGCCACGATTGTTTATACCTCGGGCAGTACCGGCAAGCCGAAAGGTGTCATGCTCAGCTTCCGCAATATGGCTTTTGCGGCTGAAGGCGCCATGGAAGTTCTGCACGTCGGCCCTGATGAGCGCATGTTGTCCTATCTGCCCCTGGCGCACGTATTTGAGCGTACGTTTGTCGAGCTTGCGTCCTTGTACGCCGGCTTCCATCTGTTTTTTGCGGAATCCCTCGATACCTTTGTTGAGGACATGAAACGGGCACAACCAACGCTTTTCCTCTCGGTGCCAAGGCTGTGGGTTAAGTTCCAGCAGGGTGTCCTGCACAAGCTGCCACAGAAAAAGCTGGATACGCTGCTGAAGATTCCGGTTGTGAACAAGCTGATCAAGAAGAAAATCCTCAAGGGGCTTGGGCTGGACAAGGTCAAACTGGCTGGCAGTGGTTCCGCCCCGCTTGCCAACGATGTGCTTGACTGGTACCGCAACCTGGGCCTGGAATTGCTTGAAGGCTACGGCATGTCCGAGAACTTCGCGTACTCCCATATCAACAAACCCGGGCGTACCCGCACCGGTTATGTGGGTGAATCCATGCCGGGTGTGGAGACAAAAATCAGCCCTGACGGCGAAATACTGATCAAGAGCCCGGCCACCATGGTGGGTTATTACAAGGATGAAGAGAAAACCCGCCAGGCCTTTACCGACGACGGTTTCCTGAAAACCGGGGATAGAGGTGAAATCGACGAAATGGGTCGCCTGAAGATCACTGGCCGGATGAAGGAGATTTTCAAGACCAGCAAGGGCAAGTACATTGCTCCTGCGCCTATTGAAAACCGCCTGATGACGCACCAGTCCATTGAGATGGTGTGTGTGTCCGGTGCCAACCAGACCCAGCCCTTTGCAATGATTCAGCTGGCGGAAGGTATCAGGCCCAAGGTGAGTGACGGAGGTGTGCGGAAGGAACTTGAGGAGAGCTTTACTAAACTGGTCGAAAACGTAAACAAGACCGTAGATCCCCATGAACAGCTGGCCTTTGCGGTAATTGTCACTGATGACTGGACAATCGAGAATAACTTCCTCACCCCAACGATGAAGCTCAAGCGGGATGTTGTGGAAGATGCCTACGAAAGCAAGGTGAACGAGTGGTATGCGCAGCACAAAAAGGTTATCTGGCAGTAACGCGCAGATCCTGTTCTGTTTACATCAGGCCCGGCTTCAGCCGGGCCTGATGCGTTCTGGAGCCGACATTGGTCGCATAGGGAATATTGGATGGCGCGCCTAAAATCGGTTTATAACAGGAGGGGGTTATGACTCAGCTATCCACATTCCAGAAGCGCATTCATGAGGAAATACCGCTTTCCCGCGCACTCGGTATTGAACTGCACTCGTGGGATGGCAGTTCGTTGCTGCTCAGTGCACCGCTTTCACCCAACATTAATCACCAGGGTACCGGGTTTGGTGGCAGTGTGTATTCCGTGGCTGTTACCGCAGCCTGGGCGGTTACGGAGCTTGCACTGGCAGACCTCGGCTTGAAGGGCAGCGTGGTGGTGCAAACCGGCAGTATTGATTACCTTGAGCCTGTCACTTCCGATTTTTACGCGATCTGCCGGTTGCCGGGCGATGAAATTCCGGAGCGTTTCCGGAAAAGCCTCGCGAGGCATGGCAAAGGCCGTCTTGATCTGACCACTGAGGTATTTTGCGGCACGCCCAACAGCTTCCCGCAGGGTGATCCGGTGGCGGTATTTCAGGGCAGGTTTGTAGTGCAGGATGCCCGATCAAAAGCGACTCCCCAGATGTAACAGGGCATGGGTCAGGCTATAGAACGTGTATTGGAGATTGAACGGCTCATCAGAATAATCGGGATAATCCCCGCCAGCACAATTATGAGCGCCGGCAGCGCGCTGTGGTATAGGCGCTCGTCAGAAGCGAACTGGTACACATAGGTAGCCAGGGTTTCAAAATTGAAGGGCCGAAGTATCAGGGTGGCCGGTAACTCCTTCATGCAGTCTACGAAAACCACCAGTGCTGCAGTAATCAGCGTGCCCCGCAGCATGGGCAGATGCACCTTCACCAGGGTTTTGCCCGGGCTGTTACCCAGTGACCGGGAAGCCATATCCATGCTTGGCGTGATTTTCTGCAAGGCACTTTCTACACTGCCGGCAGAGACCGCCAGGAACCGTACCGTGTACGCAAACACGATGGCAAAGGCTGAGCCGCTGAGCAGCAGGCCGGTGCTAACGCCAAAATAATCCCGCATCAGGCTGTCCAGCCAGTTATCAAAACCTGCCAGAGGCACGATCACACCAACCGCCAGTACAGCACCGGGCATGGCGTATCCCAGGCTTGAGAGGCGCATGAGTACCTGCATGCCACGGGTGTTGTGGAGCCTGCGGCTGTAGGCAAGGGTAATCCCGATCAGCAGGGTGGTCAGTGCGGCGGTTCCGGAAAGGAACAGGCTGTTGAGGGTGTTTTGCACAAAATCCGGGTTCCAGCTTTGCTCAAAATACTCCCAGGCGTACAGGCCCAGGGTTGCTCCCGGAATAACAAAACCAAATATCACCGGCGCAGCGCATACGGCAACGCAAATCAGTTGCCGCGGGAAGGACATGGTAAAGCGGCGGATCGGTTCGCGATTGTCCCGCGCCGCAAACTGTTGCTGGCGGCGCCGGGAATAGCGCTCAAGGGTAACCAGAATGACCACGAAGATGAGCATGGTTGTAGCAATCTGAGCAGCACCGCCCAGGTTGCCGAGGTTCATCCAGGTATCGAACAGACCGGCGGTGAGTGTTTGTACGGCAAAGAAATCCACGGTGCCGAAGTCGTTCAGGGTTTCCATCAGCACCAGTGAAAGGCCTACGGCAACTGCCGGGCGTGCGATCGGGAGGACCACTTTGAAAAAGGTGCTCAGTGCGGAATGCCCCAGGCTGCGGCTGACGGCAAAAAGGGAAGGTGACTGCTCAAGGAATGCAGCGCGGGCCAGGAGGTACACATAAGGGTAGAGCACCAGGCCAATCATCAGGGTTGCGCCTTCGAGGCTCCGGATTTCGGGAAACCAGTAATCCGATGCATCAGCCCAGCCAAACCAGCTTCTCAGGGCTCTCTGAACCGGGCCGGCATAGTCCAGAAGGCTGGTGTAAACATAGGCAATCACGTAGGCGGGAACGGCGAAGGGCAGCAGCATGGCCCACTCGAAGAATTTACGGCCGGGGAACTCGCACATGGTAACGGTCCAGGCGGTCGCAAGGCCAATGACGAGCGTGATTGCGCCAACCCCCGTCATGAGTTTGAGAGTGGTTACAAGGTAACGGGGCAGGGTCGTTTCCATCAGGTGCGGCCAGATGTTCTCTTCCGGGAAGAAGGCCAGGAAAATGACGGAAAGAACCGGAAGCGTAACAATGGCTGTGGTCAGCACGGCACTGACAAGCCAGCGGCGGGAGGTGCGCTTTGCCAGCAGGGGCTGGGTAAGCCCGGGGTTAACGCTGGTCGCGGCCTCGCTCATAGGGTTCCTGTAAGAAAAGTGGAATGGTTATTGATATTGATGTTGAAGGGTGGAGATTGTAGTCAGCTCAATTAGCCGCTGCAATGACTGGAATCATTTGCGGGAGGATTTGAAGCGAACGCGAGGATGGTTGCCCACCCTCGCCAGTTCACTTACTCGCCGTCGAAATCTACACGGTCAACCAGTTTGACGGCGGCGTTACGTTTCTCTGCAATCTCCTGCAGGGAAAGGCTGTCGGGGTGGATTTCGCCCCACTCTGCAACCAGGCCAGTGGGTTCTACATTCGGGTTTGCGGGGTATTCGGTGTTCGCCTCGGCATAGATACCCTGGGCTTCCGGCGATGACAGGAATTCCATCAGTTTGATGGCATTTTCCCGGTTAGGTGCACTTTTGGTGAGGGCAATGCCACTGATGTTGATGTGGGTTCCGCGGCCATCGGCGTTCGGGAATACCAGGCGAACGGCTTCGGCGGCCGGGCGCTGGTTCTCATCCTGCAGCATGTTGCCGTAGTAGTAACTGTTGCCGATGGATACGTCGCACACACCTTCGGCAATTGCCTTGATCTGATCCCGGTCGCCGCCCTGGGGCTTGCGTGCCAGATTATCTTTCACGCCCCTGAGCCAGGTTTCCGTTTCAGCTTCGCCATGATGGGCAATCATCGATGAGATCAGGGCAATGTTGTAGGGGTGCTTACCGCTGCGGGTACAGATGCGGTTGTCCCACTTGTCATCGGCCAGCTGTTCGTAGGTGGTGATTTCGCCTTCCTCAACACGCTCTTTGGAAGTGTAAATCAGGCGGGCCCGGGTGGTGAGGCCAAACCATTTACCATCCGGATGGCGCAGGCTTTCCGGAACATTCTTCTCCAGCACATCGCTATCTACACCCTGGACCAGATCGCGCTCTACCAGTTCATTGAGGCGGGAGATATCAACGGTCATGACTACATCGGCCGGGCTGTTGCGGCCTTCGCGCTGCAAGCGCTCCGCCAGGCCCTTTTTGGCGAACACAACGTTGGCCTCTATACCGGTTTCCTGTTCAAACGCATTCAGCAGGGGCTCCAGAAGATACGCCTGGCGATAGGAATAAATATTGACTTCGTTGCCTTCTGCGGAGGCGGCGAGGGGAAGAGCGGTCAGGGCAATTGCCGCTGTTGCTGCGAGTTTCATGCGCATAGTGCCATCCTTAAATGAGATCGTTCTGTGCTGCGCCTATGATTGAAAGTCATAGGCATCTAAAAACGCCAACCATTCTCATTTGTGTTACGGGATATGTCAATATTCCTTTTGGCATACTTCCTGAAAAAAGTTCCTGAAAAAAAGCTTCTGGAAAATGATGTTATTCTTTTTTTTGCCGGATATACGATATGATTTGCAAAGGCATACAACAACCTACAATAGACCTGACAGAATCAATGGAACCTTGCCGATGGCCGCAAATGACCGCAGGGAACACTGCCGCACCGCAATGAGTGCCAAAGTGAAAGTAACTCACGACTCCTCGGGCGAGTTTGTTTTCTCTACCCGGGACATATCAGATGGCGGTGTGTTTATCGTGGTGGATAACGAGCCCTTTGCGCCGGAGTTGGGCGACAAGGTAAAAGTGCAGGTGCAAGGCCTGCCAGTGCCGGCTCCGGTTCTGGATATGATAGTGGTTCGTAAAACCAACGATGGCTTTGGCCTGCAGTTTGACGAGAGTGTTAACTGACAGCCGGTTTCGGGGCATGTTTGCAGGGATAATAGGCTTTCTCAGGTGAGATGTTCGTTAAGGATTAACGAGTGGCTAATGGCTCATGATAGTTTCCAGAATTTGTAAGCCCTCCCCGGGTGTTACGCGCCTGTTGGCCATTGCAGGGCTGCTGGTGCTGCAGTCTGGCTGTGCCTCCTATTACTCCCATTACGCGATGTTCCCTGCAGAAAACTCACGGGGTGAGGTAAGATCCGTGCGCTTATCCTGGCAGAGCGCGGAATACCCGGATTGGTGGTTTGCGTCGGATCGGGCCACCCCCATTACCCTTGAAACCCAGTGCAGTGAACGTATTTGGCGCTTGCACGATGCCAGCCATGCAGAGGCAGGAAGCTGCGCCCCGGGGATCCGAGCATGCGGTGTCAGCGGCAGCGACCGGAAAGTTCCCGAGGGAACACCCGCAGGTGCAGAAGACACATGCCTTTCAGTAAACCCTTCCAACCCGGACGCCCGGATTGCCGATATGACCGGCAAACTGGAACTGCTGGTTGCCTGCGAGCCGGTTTCCGCGGTCAGGAGTGAAGGGGAGGACACGGTAATTCTTGATTATATTCGTGCATCCGGAGTGCCCTATATCGTGTATAGCCGCAAAGCGCCGCGAGGGTCTTTCCACGCCCGCCCGCCAAAATTCGAGAGCGCCGTATGTGATGAGGACTGATAACGGGGTATTCCTGACCCTGTGATGGCCGTCACGTTGCTACAAATTGTTTCGGGCTGAAGATTATCGTTACGGTTTGTCTGATAGTCGTTACTTCTGGCTACCAATTTGTAATGGACTATTCCTTTTAGCCGTTCGAGAATGATAACTCGGAAAAATCAGGTACTCAGGAGCGAGTAGTGGGCGTCAGTCAGAGAAAAATAGCGGTGCATGATCTGGAGGTGGGCATGTTTGTGTCTGACCTGGATCGGCCGTGGCACCAGACGCCATTTCCCATCCAGGGGTTCCACATTCGCTCCCAGGACGATATCCGGGCTCTGGTGTCCCATTGCAAATGGGTTTCCATAGATGTTGCTGAAACCCGGGGTTCAGTTGATCTGTCGAAGACTAACGGGGCTTCTTTCGGCGCCAGAGGGCAACGCAAAGGTAAAGGCCGCGACGAGCTTCACCTCCCTCCGTTGAGCATACGCGAACCAGTAGCATACAAGGCAGTCACCACACTGAAGCGTGAAATGAAATCATCGAAAAAGCTGCTGGATGATGCCGGTGTTGCGCTTGAGCGTGTTTACGCCGCCGCTAACACACCGGAAGCCCGCGATCTGCGCCCTGTGGCTGCGGTTGTCAACAAAATGGTGCGCAGCGTTATCCGTCAGCCTGACGCACTGCTGTGGCTTAGCCGGATCCGCCAGCACGACAGCCATGTTTACCGGCACGCTGTAAACACATCGGTATGGGCGCTTGTGTGTGGTCGCCAGTTGGGGTTGAACGAAGGCTTGCTGAATCATCTGGGGCTGGGTTGCCTGTTATCACAGGTTGGTAAAACCCGGTTGCCTGAAGATCTGTTAAGCCGCGAAGGGCAGCTTGGCCCTGAAGAATATGCGCTGTACAGGACCTATGTTGAGAAAGGCATGGCAGTACTTGAAGGCAGCGGGCTTTCGCGGGCGGTGCTCAGTGTTGTGCAAGGCCACCGGGAACGTCATAACGGTTCGGGTTTTCCGGAGGGAATTCGCGGTGACCGGATTCCGTTGCTGGCGAAGATCGCCGGGCTTGCGGAGTTTTTCGAATCACTTATCGAACCACGAGAAGGTGTGGCGGAGCCGATGACGCCGGCGAAAGCCGTCACCTTGCTCTACGATATGCGCAATATCGAGTTCCAGGGTGATCTGGTCGAGAGCTTTATACGGGCTGTTGGTATTTATCCCACGGGGAGTCTTGTTGAACTGACAGATGGCCAGCGGGGCATCGTGGTTTCCCACTCGCCCGAGCGACGGTTGTGGCCCCGGGTAATGGTGATGACGGACCGTTACCAGGCTCCGCTGAAAACGGCAAAGGTTGTGGACCTGGCGAAGTACAATGAAAGCCGTTCCGAGGCGGAGATATTAGCCATCAGGGAATGCCTGGCCCATGGAACCGAGGGGCTGGACCCCATTGGTTACGATGTGACGGGTGCCGAGTCGCGCTGGGGTATTGGCCGGCTTCTCAGTTGGTAATAACAACCCGCAGCTGTTTTCGGACCCATCTGTACGTGTTGTCTGGCAAAAAGCTGATAACAATCTCCGATTCCCCGCCGGCAGGCCCTGCCACAAAATACTCAACCTCTGCGGATTGCCAGTTGTAGGCGTGCAGTACCACGTCTTGCGGGCGCGTGGTAATGGCTTCAATGTCTGCCAGATCCGCGTTGCCGCCGATGCGTCTTACCTTTACCTGTTTGATGCGAGTGTCGCTGGCCGGCGTTCTTGCAATGTCATCATCCAGATAAAAGCGGTTGCCGATGATGGTTGAAATACGTTTGAGCTCCCGGGTCAGGTAGATCCGTGCATCTTCGGCATCGATTTCCTCCATCGAACGGGCAGCGGCGAGAATCCGTTGTTTTTTCGCCTCCAGATCCTGTTTGTACTCGATATCCGGATCCCACTGGTCCTCGTTTTCCGGGCGATCGGGGGCGTTGGCTATTTCTTCGTCTGTTGGAGGGGCCTCACAAAGTTCATCGCCTTCCGGGTAGAAGCATATTGCGGAAAGCAGCTGGTTAGCCGGGGATGGGTTGTTGCCGGCTGAATCGAATTCGGAGGTGGTGACGCTGAAATCAACCGGGCCGGTGAGTTCTGGCAGGGCCGTGTTCAGTTGTTGTATAACACGGTCGCGGATATCAATGCCTTCGCCCTCGCGTACATGTTCTGTCCAGTTCAGTGCCATGAGAAAACGGGTGAGGTTGATGAGCGATACGTTCTCGAGAAGTCGTTGCTCGGTTCGCGTATGGGTGCTCAGGCCTTCTTCGTCTGCCGTGGGGGTGGTGAGCTGGGCGCGGATGTCGGGGAACAGCTCCAGAAGCGTTACCCATTCCTGGGCCGGCACGCCTTCTGCAAGCGGCAGATTACCTACCCGCAGGCTGAGGGTTTCACCCGGATAATACCGAAACCGGCCGTTGGCGTCTGTTTTGCCCGACTGGCTGGCGGTCTGGTAGGTCAGCCCGCTGATACCAAGGGCATTGATTGTTCCGGTGCTTGTGTCGCTGCTGTTATTATCGCTGTCTCCACTGAAACAGCCGGAGAGAAGCGGGCCGATAATCAATGCGGCAAGCCACGCACGAGGCTGTGAAAATACTGGGCGAGAGCTGTGAACGGCAGCCATGTTCGGTGTACATTCCCTGAGTTTGTGCCGTGTCAGCGGGACCGCTGAGAACGGCTGATTGTAAGTTGTTGTAACCGTATTATAGGGAGCAGGCCCGGGTTATATCGGGATATCTGTCGCAGTTTGCGGATTTCCAGATGCGGTATTGGTGCGGTATTGACGCGGGGCGCAAACCTTGAAAAAGCCTCCGGCGCCTCAATAGAAGATAGTCTCCTAAGAAACTCTTTCTCTGATCGGAATCTGTTATGACCAATGCGCTGGAAATTCGGGGGCTTACCAAAGTCTATGGCAGTGGGTTTGAAGCACTCAAGGGGATTGACCTTCATGTGGCGCAGGGGGATTTCTTTGCATTGTTGGGCCCGAACGGCGCAGGTAAATCAACCACGCTGGGCATCGTGTGTTCACTGGTAACGAAAACATCCGGCAAGGTAAGCGTGTTCGGGTACGATATCGATACCCACCTTTCAGATGCCAAACTCCACCTGGGTGTTGTTCCCCAGGAGTTCAATTTCAATCAGTTTGAGAAGGTGTTTGATATTGTCACCATTCAGGCTGGCTATTACGGCATTCCTCTGAAGAAAGCCGCGGTTTCCGCTGAAAAATATCTCAAAAAACTGGGCCTGTGGGATAAACGCAATACGCCTGCCCGTATGCTGTCCGGCGGCATGAAGCGCAGGCTGATGATTGCCCGTGCGCTGGTGCACGAACCGAAACTGCTCATTCTGGATGAGCCTACGGCGGGCGTGGATATTGAGCTGCGGCGGTCCATGTGGTCGTTTCTTGAGGAAATGAACCGGCAGGGCACCACTATTATTCTTACCACCCATTACCTGGAAGAGGCGGAGGCCCTGTGCCGCAATATCGCCATTATTGATCATGGCCGTATTGTACGAAATACCAGCAAGCGCGAGCTGTTACAGCAGCTCAGTCTTGAGACATTTCTGCTGGATACGGAGACAGCGCTTGAAAATGCGCCCCAACTGGATGGCTTTTCTTGCAGGCTGGACGCCGAAGGCGTGCTGGAAGTTGATGTGCACAAGGGGCAGGCACTGAACGAGGTATTCATGCAACTGGAGCATAAAGGAATAAAAGTGGTCAGTATGCGCACCAAGGCAAACCGGCTGGAGGAGTTGTTCATTCGTATGGTGGAGCAAAATGCACCCGGGGCGGAAGCAATAGCGGAGGGCACAGCATGAATGCCCGGGCGCTGTTTACTGCGTACATCACCATTGTGCTGAGGGAGATTCGCCGGTTTACCCGTATCTGGCCCCAGACTCTGCTGCCACCTGCCGTGACCATGACGCTGTATTTCATTATTTTCGGCAACCTGATTGGTTCCAGAATCGGCGAGATGGGTGGTTTTGACTATATGTCGTTCATTGTGCCCGGGCTGATCATGATGGCGGTTATTACCAGCTCTTACGCCAACGTAGTGTCGTCATTTTTTTCCATGAAGTTCCAGCGCAGTGTTGAAGAATTGCTGGTATCGCCGGTGCCCAACTGGATAATACTGGCCGGTTATGTAACGGGCGGCATGGCGCGTGGGCTCGGGATTGGCGTTATAGTGACGTTGCTATCGCTCGCGTTTACCCGCCTGCAGATTCACAACCTGCCTATGGTGGTGGTGACTGTGTTTCTGACATCCGCACTGTTTGCGGTGGGTGGTTTTATCAACGCGCTGCTGGCCACCAAGTTCGATGACGTTTCCATTGTGCCCACCTTTGTTCTCACCCCGCTTACGTACCTGGGTGGTGTGTTCTACAGCATCGATCTGCTGCCGGATTTCTGGCAGGGCGTTTCCATGGCAAACCCGATTCTGTACATGGTAAATGGGTTCCGGTTTGGCATTCTCGGTGTTTCAGATGTAAACCCGTTTGTGTCACTGGGTATGATTCTGGTGTTTATTGCCGTGCTTTCTTTCATTGCGCTTAAATTGCTGGCGCGAGGGAAGGGTATTCGGCACTAGCATCGGTTGTTTTCGAAACAGTGGTAGTCAGGAAATTCTATGGCTCTTGATAATGCGCCGCTTGGCAAAGCCAGCCATTACCCGGATCGTTACGATCCATCCTTGCTTTTCCCGGTAGCGCGGGATGAAAATCGCCGCCGGATCGGCCTCGAGGACGGGCGCTGGCCCTGGTTCGGAGGGGATCTTTGGCAAGCCTGGGAGATATCCTGGCTGCGCCCTGACGGTATTCCGGATCTGGCCTGGGCTGAAATCCGGTTTCCGGCGGCTTCGCCGTCAATTATCGAATCCAAGTCTCTCAAGCTTTACCTGAACTCCCTGAACCAGACGGTGTTCTCGTCGGCTGAGCAGGTTGTGGAAACCGTATCCGGCGACTTGTCCAGTGCCTGCGGGGCTGCTGTTAACGTGCGGTTTCTGAGCGTGGACGATTCGGCTATGGCGATTGGTCGCCCTGCAGGGTTCGCGTTGATTGATAACCAGCCGGTTGAGAATGTGGTGTATGAGTATGCGCCGGAGTCGCTTACCGCCTCGGGGCCGGTGGTTAGCGAGAAGCTGTGTTCACATCTGCTGAAAAGCAATTGCCCGGTAACCGGCCAGCCGGATTGGGCCACTGTGCTGATCAGCTATACGGGGCCGGCGATTGATCGGGCGGGCCTGTTACGCTACATCGTGAGTTTCCGGCAGAAACAGGATTTTCATGAGCATTGCGTGGAAACGATGTTCACTGATCTGTTAACCCGCTGCAAACCCGGGAGCCTGTCGGTGTGTGCCCGTTACACCCGGCGCGGGGGGCTTGATATCAATCCCTGGCGCAGCACCGAGCCGGACGAACAGGTTGGCCCGAGGCTGATTCGCCAGTAACTCAGTCCCGGATGGTATCTTCCTCATGCCGCAGGCGCTCTGCGGCATCTTCCAGGGCGCTGAGGATGCTGTGGCGTTCTTTTTCCGAGATCTTGTCAGAGTCCAGATACATGGCAAAGCCGCTGTGTTCATGCTCCAGAAAGCTGCGGTTTGGCCCCATATCCCGGCGAAAATCCACAACCTCGTAAATGGGGACGGGGCGACCGAAACCTTTCACGGTGATTTCGCCCTTGTCACGGCACATGATCCGGTCCTTGATCAGCGAGAAGGTTTCGTAGGAAACCAGAATTTCCCCTGGCTCGGCAATAGACTCCAGCCGGCTGGCGAGGTTCACTTCCTTGCCGATGATGGTGTAGTCCATGCGGTTTTCAGCGCCAAAATTGCCCACGGTTGTATAGCCGGTGCTGATGCCCATGCGGATTTCCAGGGGCGTTTTTATACCCTGGCTGCGCCACTTCTGCCGCATGATCTTCATGTGCTTGCGCATCTCGATAGCCATGGAGACGCAGGCAAACGCATCTTCCCGCTGGCCGCGACTGGTGGGGTCGCCAAAGAACACCATGATGGAATCGCCCACGAACTTGTCGATGGTGCCGCCATACTTCAGCGCCACCTCAGCCATGCCGTTGAAATAGTGGTTGAGCAATTCGGTCAGCGCTTCCGGCTCCATTTCTTCAGACAGCTCTGTGAAGCCCTTGATGTCGGAGAAGAAAATAGCCAGCTTTTTGCGCTGGGTTTCAAGACGCACGTCCCGTTCCCCGGTGAAAATGGATTGCCACACCTGTGGTGACAGGTACTTGGAAAGCTTGTGGGACAGTGCAATGGATTGCTCGCGCTGGTTCTGAATCTGGGTTTTTGCCAGCATCAGGGCGCGGGCCTGCTGGTGTGAATAAAATGCGGTTACACAAATATAAAGCCCGGTGGAGAGTATGGACAACAGGCTGGTAAGCAGGGGCGACTGGAACGAATCCGCCGGACCAAAAATTGAGAAAAATGCCAGAATAGAAGCGGCCATCAGCCCACAGCCGATAAGCCATTGCCGGATTCCGCCAATGATCAGCGCACTGAACATCAGCATGAGTGCAACCGAGGCAGAGGGAATGGCAACCAGGCCTATACAGCCAATGAAACCGCCGCCGATTACGCAATCGGCCATGAGCATTTTCTGGCGGATACGAGGGGAGTGGCGCAGAAACGTGCGCCGGGTGAGCAGGAAGGCAACGTGGGGCCAGATGAGGGCGCCCGCCACCAGCCACAGGTGCCACTGCTGAAACGCACCCTGCACAACACCCACGATTATAATCACTGCCGATGCGGTGTAAGCAAGCATGCGCCCGCTGTAATCGGGCATGGGAGGAATAGCCACCGGGTTATTCAGAGTCTCGGAAGCCAGGGATTTTCCCGCACTGTGGCTGGCATTGCGCAGATCTGCCGAAGCACTCATCATGTACGCTGATCACTCATGGCGCTGGAACCGTATAGTTTTTTAAAATTATGCCGAGCAAAATTGAACTGCAAAATGAACCAGGAGTAGGATTTGCCTGCGATTGCGACTAAAGGTTAACAGCATTAAGTATAATCCACAATTCACTGGCAGGGCCTGAGTGGTGTTCAGCCAGAAACCAGTTACCGGAAATCACTGATATGAGTTCAGTTACTGACTTTTTGCTCAATCGGGCTTCTGAGCCGAGGCTGGAAGCACCCGCGCCGGACGCGCCGACGCTGGAGCGGGCGTTCGCCTGTGCGGCGCGCGCGCCGGATCATGCCTTGCTGCGCCCCTGGCGTTATCTGGTTATAGAGGGTGAGGGTCTTGAAGCGCTTGGTGACCTGTTCGCGGACGCCTGCCGTGATACGAGTGACAAAAAGAAGCTCGATAAAATACGTAACAAGTCATTGCGGGCCCCGATGATCATCGTTGGTATTGCATCACCGAAAAAACACCCCAAGGTTCCGGAAGTTGAGCAACTGCTGTCGGCGGGTGCGGGCATGAGCTTTCTGGGGCTGGCTCTGCAGGATGCAGGCTATGGTGTGATGTGGCGCACAGGCGATATGGCGTACAACCAGCAGGTGCGGGAAGGACTGGGGCTGGAAGACAGAGAATCTGTTATCGGCTTCCTGTACACCGGCACGGTGTCCTCCTCAAAACCTCCGGTTCCCCGGCCTGAACCAGCGGATTTTGTTGCACGTTGGCCGCTCTGACTGGTGTCCCCTGGCTTCCTTCCGGTCAGGGGAAACAGCTTGCCGGTTTTAGCCGGGTGTAGCGCAATACCTTCTTCTCTGATTCTCCTTCCACTGCCCGTAACCCCCGCAAGAGCCCGGATTCCGCTGCGTCTCCAATTCTGGCATTGGCATTGCTTATGTTCTCCCATAGAACGAAACCGGCAAGGTGGTAACCGCCGGTACAGGATTCCGGAGGTTGTATGGCAATCACTTTTGACAAGGCCCTTGGCATTCACCAGCACGCACTGGAAGCCCGGGTAAAACGCGCTGAAATTCTGGCGAACAATATGGCGAATGCCGATACCCCTGGCTTCAAGGCCCGGGATATGGACTTTCAGGCCATGATGCAGAAAGCCCGGGACAGCATGAGTGGCATTGGCATGGAGAAAACGCACCCGGGGCATATGGACGTCTCTACCGGCGGCGACGGTGCAGATTTGCTGTACCGGGTCCCGAACCAGCCTTCGGTTGACGGCAATACCGTTGATGCCCAGGCCGAACAGACCCGGTTCATGCGCAATGCCATGGATTACCAGGCCAGCTTCCAGTTTCTGAACAGCAAATTTACCGGCCTGACAAAAGCCCTGAAGGGCGAGTAAGCCGCCGTTTTACGATTAGCGAAGGAGACACACCATGTCACTGGGCAGTATCTTTGACATCGCCGGTTCCGGCATGACGGCGCAATCGTTGCGGCTGAACACCACCGCCTCGAACATTGCCAATGCAGAGACCGCAAGTTCAAGCACGGACACCACCTACCGTGCGCGCAAACCGGTTTTCTCAGCGATTCAGCAATCCCTTATGAACCCGGGCCAGCAGAGCTTTGGCCTGACGTCAGATGAGAATGCAGGAGCCGGTGTTCGCGTTGAAGGTATTGTCGAGAGCGATGCCGAACTGCAGATGCGTTATGAGCCGGATCACCCGGCAGCCAACGAAGATGGCTATGTATTTTATCCCAACGTGAACATTGTGGAAGAAATGGCAGACATGATGTCTTCTTCGAGAAGCTTCCAGATGAACGTGGACATTATGAACACCGCTAAATCCATGATGCAGCGCATTCTCACACTTGGTCAGCAGTAACGGGGCGGGGAGCAGATTATGAGTGCAGTTAACGCAACACAGGCCTCCGACATACTGGGCCAGTACAGGACGCAGACAAACGAAGCCAGCGGCAACAGTGAACTCGGCAAGAACGAGTTCATGGAACTGATGCTGGCGCAGTTGAAAAACCAGAATCCGCTGGAGCCCCAGGATAACGGCGAGTTTATATCCCAACTGGCCCAGTTCAGTTCACTGGAGGAAATGCAGAAGCTTGCGGGCACCGTGGAAGATGTGGCCGGGCAGTTCCGTTCCACACAGGCACTTCAGGCCTCTGCCATGGTCGGTAAAACCGTCCTGGCACCTTCAGAGGTAGGCATCCTGGGTGCAGAAGGTGAAATCACAGGCAACATTCAGGTGCCGGCATCCACAGGCGGGGTGCGCTTGTCCATCCAGAGCCCGGGAGGCGAGCTGGTACGGCAGATTGATCTTGGCAGCAGTGCCGCAGGGGTAAAATCGTTCAGCTGGGATGGCAAGGATGGCAACGGCAACAGCTTGCCGGCCGGGCCCTACAAGATCGTGGCCGAAGCGTCCTACCCCCAGGGCAGTATGCAGCTCCCTACCATGGTTAGCGCCAATGTAGACAGTGTGTCGCTGGGTAAGAACGGATCGGTGACTTTGAACCTGGCAGGTATGGGCTCCATAGCCCTGTCAGACGTTAAACAAATCAATTGATACCGGTGTCAGATCAGAGGTGAATTATGGCTTTTAACACAGGGTTAAGCGGTCTCAGGGCGGCGGCGGTAGATCTGGATGTAACCGGCAACAATATTGCCAACGCCAGTACCGTTGGTTTCAAGGGCAGCAAGGTCCAGTTTGGCGATCTTTACGCCAGTGGTTTTCTGAGTGCGGGTACCAACCCTATTGGGGATGGTGTAAACGTTCAGGATGTGAAGCAGTCATTCAGCCAGGGCAATATCAGTTTTACCGACAGTGGCCTGGATATGGCCATCAGTGGCGACGGCTTCTTTATCCTGAGCAGTGGCGGCGAGACACGTTACTCCCGGGCCGGGCAGTTCACCATCGATAAAGACGGTTTTGTGGTGAACAACCAGTCCATGCGGGTTCAGGGTTACACGGCCGATGATGATGGCAATCTCTCGGGGATTCGTGGTGATCTGGAGATCGAAACGGATAACCTGGCGCCACGGCGCACCACCAATTTACGTTCTGATCTTAACCTGGACTCCCGCGAGCCGGTGCTTGAATCCCGGGTGCGGGATGTGGGGCCCCTGGCATTCGCTGATATAAATGGCGAGCAGTTTGAGGTGACTTATTCCGACGGCTCGCCCGCTTACGCCGTGAATCTTAATACGGTGGATGCAAGCGGCAATCCGGTTCCGCTATCAACTGCCCGGCAGATAGCCGACCGGATTACTGCCGCGCCGGGCCTGAGTGCTTCGGCAACCACATCAGCGCGAATTGAAGATCCTACGCTGCCACCGAGTGCCGCGCTGACAGATAGCTATATTTCCAGTGCGCAGGCGGCAGGCACTTTTTCCTTCACTCTCAGTGTGAATAATGCCCTACTGCAACTGGATACCAACACGGTGAGTTCGCTGGCGGATTTACAGGCGGCGATCAATCGCTCCAGCGACACAGCTATCTCTGCGCAAATTGACAACGGGGTACTGCGGGTTATTCACAACCAGGGTGAAAATATCGAGTTCAGCTATGGCAATGACGACCCGGCCCAATCCATGACTGCTGCGCGCACGGTCAATGGTGAGGTGAATGTAACGGGGGACCGGACCATTGTTGGTGTTACCGCAACAGGCACTTCAGGCACCAACTTTGCCACCGAGTACGGCCAGGCCCCCATTCGCATAACCAACGAGTTCAATCCACAGGATCAGCGCACATACAACCACGCCACATCCACTTCAATCTTCGATAGCCTGGGCAACTCCCACGAGCTGACTCAGTTCTTCGTGAAAGAGCCTTCGCCGGGAAATGGCGTGGGGGTAAGCGAGTGGTCGGTGTACCTGCAGATTGACGGGGAGATGGTTGCCGGTACAGATACCACGCCCTACACCGCAAGGTTTGATCAGGACGGCATCCTGCAATCCATCGACGGCAACCCCAATGGTGAAATACTGGTAACCGACTGGATTCCAAAGGACAAAAACGGCCAGCCCAACGGTGCCGATGGCCCACCGGCAGCGGGCACCTCAGTGGTTACACCCATCCCTGAACCACCAACTACATCGGCCTTTGTGCTGAACCTTGGGGAAACTACCCAGTATGGTGCCGCTTTCGGGGTGGATGACCAGCGCCAGAACGGTTACACCACAGGCCGCCTCTCGGGGCTGGATGTTTCTGGCCAGGGTGTCCTTTTTGCCCGCTATACCAATGGCCAGTCCAAGGCGCTGGGGCAGGTTGCCCTTGCCGCGTTCAACAATACAAACGGGTTGTCGCCGGTTGGAGATACCAGTTGGGTTGAAACCTTCGAATCCGGGCAGCCCATCATTGGCCAGCCGGATACCGGCACCCTCGGCAGCATCAAGTCCAGTTCGGTAGAGGAATCCAATGTGGATCTCTCGGCGGAACTGGTGAACCTGATTATTGCCCAGCGCAACTATCAGGCAAACGCCAAAACCATTGAAACCTCCGATGCGGTCACCCAGACCATCATCAACCTCCGCTAAACGGCTTTGATGTAACTATGGCACGACTCCTGCAGGAATTCTGGAAAGCACTGGAAACAGTCAAAATTCCGGCAGGAGTTTTCCCATGGACAAAGCACTTTATATCGGTATGTCTGGCGCCAAGCAGAATATGCTGTCCCAGCGTGCCCATGCCAACAACCTGGCCAATGTAAGCACAACCGGCTTCAAGAAAGACTTTGCCCAGGCCCGGAGTATGCCTGTGTTCGGGGAGCACTACCCGACCCGGGCCTATGCCATGTCTGAGCGCCCCGGCACAGACCTGTCTGCCGGCTCCCTCATGCAAACTGGTCGCAAGCTGGATGTGGCTATAGAGGGGGAGGGCTGGCTGGCGGTTCAGACCAGCCTTGGGGAAGAGGCCTTTACCCGTTCCGGTAGCCTGCAAATTGATGTCAACGGTCTTGTTCGCCTGCCCAGTGGCGAGATGGTGCTGGGCAATGGCGGGCCGGTTGCACTCCCGCCCTTTGACAATGTTCAGGTGGGCGCAGATGGCACCATTTCAATCGTTCCTGTGGGCGGTCCTCCCGATCAGCTTGTGGAAGTAGACCGGCTGAAACTGGTGAATCCACCGCAGGAGGCGCTTGAGAAAGGTCTGGACGGGTTTATTCACCGCAAGGCGGATCAGGCAATTGATGGCGAAGAGCCGGTGGATGCGTCATTGCGGGTGGCTTCTGGTTTTCTCGAGGGTTCCAACGTTAATGCCGTGGAAGAAATGATTTCCAATCTTCAGCTTTCGCGACAGTACGAGATGCAGGTGAAGGTTATGCGCACCGCAAACGAAAATTCCGAAGCAGCGGCACGGCTGTTGCAGAACCTCTGATAACTGTTGAAAACAACGCCAGCCAAGCCAGAAGCGGCAATTTCTGGCCGCTGGCCTGACACCGGCAAGGAGTAAAGACTATGCATCCGGCTCTTTGGGTCAGTAAGACGGGTCTCAGCGCCCAGGACACCAACATGTCCACCATCTCCAACAACCTGGCCAACGTGAACACCACCGGTTTCAAACGCGACCGGGCAGTGTTCCAGGATTTGCTGTACCAGATCAACCGGCAGCCCGGGGGCATGAACACCCAGAACTCCGAACTGCCCTCCGGCTTGCAACTGGGCACCGGTGTGAGGGTGGTGGGCACGGCGAAGCAGTTCGGCCAGGGCAACCTGGAGGTGACCGAGGAGCCCCTTGACCTCGCCGTTAATGGCCGGGGTTTTTTGCAGATTCAGCTGCCCGATGGCCAGACCGCCTACACCCGCGATGGCCAGTTCCAGCTCAATGCGGACGGCGATGTGGTTACACCCGATGGCTATCCGCTTGAGCCCAATATCAACGTGCCGGATAACGCCACAACGGTAACCATCGGCAAGGATGGCACCGTATCTGCCATCACTGACGACCAGGCGGCACCGGTTAACCTGGGCCAGATTACCCTGGTGGACTTCATCAATCCGCAGGGTCTGCAGGCTATTGGTAATAACCTGTTCAAGGAAACCAATGCCAGCGGCGATCCGGCGGAAGGCGAGCCCGGGCTGGCCGGGTTGGGCTCGCTGGAGCAGGGCATGGTTGAATCATCCAACGTGGAAGTTGTGGAAGAACTGGTGAATATGATTACCACGCAGCGTGCGTATGAGATGAATTCCAAGGTGGTCTCCACTACCGACCAGATGCTCCAGTTCATCACCAATAACATTGGCTGATGATGTGAAAGGCGCAGGATACGAGGCGAGGAGTGAGCTCATGAAACCGACCACATCAATCCGGTTGACCCGGCCGGCAGGAAGCCTTCTGCTGGTCTGGTTGCTGATATTGCTGCAGGGATGTACCGCCATGAGCCGGCCACGGGCGGAGCCGGACGACCCCGCCTATGCTCCGGTGCGCGCTCAGGCAATGATACAGCGTGATCCGGAGTCCGGAGCGATTTACCAGAGTTCCCGTAACTACAATTTTTACGGCGATACGGTAGCACTCAATGTTGGTGATGTTTTGACAGTTACCCTCAGGGAATCCACCCGTGCCAGTAAAAATGCGGAAACCAGCATTACCAAGGACAACGAGATTTCCTTGCCGGAACCCAACATTCTGGGCAAGAACAATATCGGCCTCGCAACGTCCCTGAAGCATGAGCGGGATTTTAGCGGCAAAGCCGAAGCCGACCAGAGCAATAGCCTGGCGGGCAGTATCACAGTGACGGTCACAGAAGTGTTGCCCAATGGCGTTCTCAGGGTTCGCGGAGAGAAATGGATCTCGCTGACCAATGGTGATGAATATGTGCGCCTGACCGGCCTCGTACGCCCCCAGGATATCGACCCGGGTAACGTTGTTGCTTCCAGTCGTATTGCAGATGCGCGCATCGCTTACGGTGGTACGGGTGATTTTGATCAGGCAAACCAGATGGGCTGGCTGGCCCGGTTCTTCAACAGCGAGTGGTGGCCCTTATGACGATACGCCGGTGCGTGATTCTCTCGCTCATGCTTGCGGTTCTGGCAGCCCCGGTAATGGCTGACCGCCTCAAGGATCTGGCGCGGATCAAAGGGGTGCGTAATAACCAGCTTGTGGGTTACGGGCTGGTGGTTGGCCTTGACGGGACGGGCGACAAGGCACCGTTTACCAACCAGACTTTCCGCAACATGATGAACCAGTTTGGCATTACCTTGCCGGATGGCGTGAACCCCAACCTGGCCAACGTGGCAGCGGTAACCGTGAGCGCCACTCTGCCGCCATTCGCCAAAACCGGCCAGGAAATGGACATTACCGTTTCCTCCATTGGCAATGCCGACAGCCTGCGCGGGGGCACTCTGCTGATGACACCGCTCAAAGGGGCGGACGGCAACGTTTATGCCATGGCGCAGGGCAGTCTTGTGGTAGGCGGTTTTGGCGCCCAGGGCCAGGACGGTTCCCGCATTACTGTGAACGTACCAAGCGTGGGCCGTATACCGAACGGGGCAACCATTGAGCGTGAGGTTGCCTCCCCGTTCACCCGGGGCGATACCATTACATTCAATCTGATGCGCCCTGACTTCACCACAGCCCGTCGCGTGGTTGAAGTGATTAATGAATACCTTGGCCCGGACATGGCATACGCCCACGACGCAACAGCGATTTCAGTGCGAGCGCCCCGCGACCCGTCCCAGCGAGTGAGTTTTTTATCCATTCTGGAAAACCTTGAAGTGGATCCGGCAGAAGATGCCGCCAAGGTGGTGATCAACAGCCGCACAGGCACTATTGTGGTTGGGCAAAACGTCAAAGTGAGCCCCGCCGCCGTAACCCACGGCAACCTAACGGTAACCATTCAGGAGAACCCCGAAGTGCAGCAGCCTAATCCGTTTGCGGGTGGCACAACAGCTGTGGAGCCGGATACCCAGATAGCGATTACCGAGGACCCGGCCCGCATGTTCAAGTTCGGGCCGGCGGTGACGCTCAACCAGATTGTTCAGGCGGTGAATCAGGTAGGCGCAGCACCCGGCGACGTGATGGCGGTGCTGGAAGCGCTCAAACAGGCTGGCGCTCTGCGTGCCGAGCTCATTGTTATCTAGGTGACGTGATGCAGGACTATCAGCTTCAACAGGCCAGGATATACACAGATTTCAGCGGATTGAACGCGCTGAAGCACAGTGCCGGGGATGATAAACGGGCAGCCCTTGAGGAAGTGGCGCGCCAGTTTGAGAGCATATTCCTCTCCGAGATGCTGAAATCCATGCGCAAGGCCGGCGACGTGTTTGCTGAGGGCAATTATCTGAACAGCAGCCAGTCCGAATTCTACCGTGATATGTTTGACAGCCAGTTGAGCCTGACCATGGCAGGCGGGCAGGGCACCGGCCTTGCAGATGCTCTGGTTCGGCAGTTGGGTAAAGATATTCCCGGAACGGACAGCCAGGGCAGCCCGCTTGCCTCCCGCAAGACCGCACTGGCGGACTATGAACGCAATCTGCCTCCGATTTCTCCGAGGCTGCCGGCCCGGGTTGATGAAGTTACAGCGGCGGCTGAGAGCCAGGCCCTGATGCCTGCGGACACGGACCCTGTGCTGCCTGAGCAGTTCGAGTCGCCTGAGCAGTTTGTACGCACCTTGTTGCCGGTTGCCCAATCCATCGCCGCAGATACGGGTATTGACGCAAGACTGATGGTTGCGCAGGCAGCTCTGGAAACCGGTTGGGGGCGCCACATGATCCGTGGTGATGCCAACGAACACAGCTATAACCTGTTCGGTATCAAGGCCGACAGCCGTTGGCAGGGGGATGCGGTAACCGTCACCACCACTGAATTCCGTGAAGGCGTGCCCATGAAAGAGCGTGCGGATTTCCGGGCTTACCCGGATTACGAATCCAGCTTTCGGGATTACGTGGCGTTTCTGGAATCAAACCCGCGGTATCGGGATGTGCTGGCCAGTGCAGACCAGCCGGAAGTGTTTGCCAGAAAGCTGCAGGAAGCCGGCTACGCTACGGACCCGCAGTACGGTGACAAGATCAACCGGATAATGAACCGTGATTCTCTGATGACACTTTCAATGGGTAATGGAGCCGGGGAGTAAATGCTATGGCGGGACTGATTGGTATTGGCCTGACCGGTATTCTTGGTCACCAGAGTGCGCTGAATACCACGGGCAACAACATCACCAACGCCAATACTCCAGGCTATAGCCGGCAGGAAGTGGTGTTCGAAACCCAGCCGGGGCAGCGTACCGGAGCCGGAACCATTGGCAAGGGTGTCAACGTTGCGGATATCCGCAGGCTGGCCAATGAATTTCTTGTGCAGCAGGTTCGCGAGGACAGTACCCTGACTGGCGAGCAGCAGGCTCTGAACTCCGAACTGAGCCGGCTTGATAACCTGCTGGGCGGCGAGACCACGGGGCTGAATAATGCCCTGAACAACTTCTTTGCAAGCCTGCAGAATGCCGCAGAAGATCCAGCTTCGCTGCCGCAGCGCCAGCTGGTGCTGAGCGAGGCGCAGCAAGTGGTAAACCGTTTTCAGGCGCTTAGCCAGGAGTTTGTTCAGCAGCGGGAATCGGTAAAAACCCAGATGCAGCAGGGTGTGAAGGATGCCAATACCCTGCTGAACAGCATTGCGGATCTGAATCTGGCTATTTCGGAATCCCCGGGTCTTGCCCAGGGCAGAATGCCGAACGAGTTATTGGACAAGCGCGACGAAAAGCTGCGTCAGCTCTCTGAACTGGTGAACATACGGGTAACGGAAACCGAGGGCAGCCAGGTAAACGTTTCGCTTGCCAACGGGCTTTCCCTCGTAGTGGGAAATAACGCCGCACAGTTTGGTACCAGAAGTAGTTCAGAAGACCCGACACGCCTGGAATTTACCCTCACCAATGGCGGCCGTATCCTCAGTGTTGATGAGCAGATCAACGGTGGAAAGTTGGGAGGTTTGCGTCGTTTTGACAATGAGGCCCTCAAACCTGCGTTCGATGAACTGGGGCGAATTGCCATAGGGCTGTCCGCCAGTGTAAATCAGCAGCACGAGATTGGAATGGACCTCGAGGGTGATCTTGGCGGGCTGTTTTTTAACGATGTTAATAATCTTGCGGCGCAAAGAAGCCGGGTTGTGGCCAACGCCAACAACCAGTTGCCAAAAGATGGTCAGTTGGCGGTAGAAATCACTGATAGCACCATGCTGCCGGCAGGCAGCTGGACACTGCAGTTCAGTGGCGACGGGCGCAGTTTTGAACTTATTGACAAGGCTACCGGCGAGATTGTGAATCAGGGCCGGCTGCCAAACCCTGTGCAATCTGAAATTTCCATGCCCGGTTTTAATATTCGCGTTGAAGGCGGCACCTTCAACGCAGGTGACAAGTATCTGATCCAACCCAGCCGCAACGCAGCAGAATCCATGGCCTTGCAGGTTAACCGGGAAGAGGATCTGGCGTTCGCCAGCCCGGTGCGAGCCACTACCGGTGGTCAAAACGTCGGTACCGCAAGGATCGATCAGGGCACAATGTTGAATGTGCGCAGCCCGTTTACAGGCTCTCTGTTACCGGCTTTTCAGACCGCGGGCGAGTTGGCGAACGGACCTTTTACCATTTCATTTGCAGTGCCAAATCCCGCCAACCCGGAATCCATGACGTACACGGTGTCCGGGTCATCACCATTTGTTGACATAACAAAGTCATTTACCCGCGGAGATCCGATTACATTTTTCAGCAATGATCCAGCCGCTGGTGGTGAATACCAGGGGTTTCAGTTCAAGCTGACGGGCGAGCCAGCACCGGGGGATACCTTTCAGATTATCTATAACAGCAACGGGGTTTCAGATAACCGTAACGCCGAACGCCTGGCGGCGCTGGGCACCGCCAACACCTTAAACGGCAAAAGCCAGAGTTTCACCGAAGGCTATGCAGGGCTGGTGGAAGATATTGGCGTAAAAACCCGCCAGAGCCAGTTTGATCTGGACGCTGGCAAAACCCTGCTGGAGCAGTCCACCGCGCAAAGGGAGTCGGTTTCAGGGGTAAACCTTGATGAGGAGGCCGGCAAGCTGATTCAGTACCAGGCTGCCTATAACGCCTCTGCGCAGGTGATTTCAGTGGCCCAGGATCTATTCAATACGCTGTTGCAGACGTTCCGGTAACAGACGAGGTGATGTGACATGATCAGAATTTCCTCACAACAGGTGTTCTCAAGCGGTATCAATCGGTTGCAGGAGTTGAATGCTAACCTGAATAACACGCAACAGCAGATATCCACGGGTAAGCGGGTAAACAAGCCTTCCGATGATCCGGTGGCCGCAGCCCGTATTCTGAAGCTTGACCAGGAACTGTCCCGGGTAAAAACCTACGAGCGCAATGTTAACCTTGCCGACAATCGCCTCAAGCAGGAAGAAAGTACTCTGGCAAGCGCCATAGACGTTATTCAGCGAATTCGTGAGCTAACGGTGCAAGCGGGTAATGGGGCGTTGTCCCCCAATGATCGCAAGTCGATCTCTTCCGAAATGAAAGAGCGGCTGGAGCAGCTTGCCAATATCGGGAATACCCGGGATGCGTCAGGCGAGTATATCTTCAGCGGGTTTCAGGGTTCTGTTCAGGCATTCCAGCAGGAAAACGGAAGGTACGTTTACAAGGGTGACGAAGGTCAGCGGGTGCTTGAAATTGATGATGGGGTAACCGTGCCTATCAGCGATAACGGCAAAGGTATTTTTGTAAATGTGCCTGCAGCTGTGACCGGAGAACCTACGATAAACAACTCCGGTAGCTTTATCTCGGGTGTTTCGGTTGTCAACGAAGCGGATCTCATTGCTGCCTATAGCGGCTCGTTTCCAGACGATATTACGATCACCGTAGATGCTTCTAACACTATTCAGGCGCGGGACAGCCAGAACAACCCGCTTGCCGTTAGCCCGACGACCTATACAAGCGGCGAGCCTTTCGTGGTTGCTGGGGTGGAGGCAACCATCACGGGTACAACGGCGGGAAGCGGAGATGTGTTCACACTGAAAATCAACGAAAAACAGTCAGTCTTCGGCACCATCGAG
>JACDJA010000788.1_pt1 | contig 32173 bp, 28 predicted proteins | sample 7449241 | NCBI WGS metagenome assembly JACDJA01 (sample SAMN14253289, study PRJNA609438) | sludge metagenome | isolation source: initial anaerobic sludge | collected 2018-12-20 | reverse complement strand
GCCCAACTCCGCGACACCCTGCTGCCCAAACTGATCACCGGCGAACTGCGTATCAAGGATGTCGAGAAGTTCATGGAGCGCGTGGCATGACCCGCATCCCCAACAACCCGTCAAGGAGGCATGACATGCAACAGGACGTGCAACTCTTCCAGACCCCGGATGGCCAGATTCACCTCGATGTTCGGCTGCACCAGGACACTGTGTGGCTGACACAGGCGCGGGAGAACGCCCGCTGCTGGAGCCTGCTGCAGGGCTACGACGAGCAGAGCCTGGCCAGCCACCATGATTCGGAGAGTCGCTGATGGCATTTCTATCCGAAGCCCAACTGGAGGCCGCGCTGCTGGAGCAACTGGCCGGGCTGGGCTACGCCTGCACTTCCGATGACATCATCGGCCCCGATGGCAGGCAGCCGGAGCGGGAGGCTTACGACGAGGTGGTGCTGATCGAGCGCCTGACCCAGGCCGTGGCCCGCCTGAACCCGGCGCTGCCCGCTGAAGCACAGGCCGATGCGATACGCCGCCTGACACAATCGGAACTGCCGAACCTGCTGGAGGAGAACCGCCGCCTGCACCGCCTGCTGACCAAAGGCGTGGATGTGGAGTATTACGCCGGGGACGGCACGCTCGCGGCGGGCAAGGTGCGGCTGATCGACTTCGAACGCCCTGCCCACAACGACTGGCTCGCCGTGCAGCAGTTCACCGTGGTGGCAGGCCAAGTCAAGCGTCGGCCGGACGTGGTGGTGTTCGTCAACGGCCTGCCGCTGGCGGTGATCGAGCTGAAGGCGCCCGGCGGCGAGAACGCGACGCTGGCCGGGGCCTTCAATCAGCTGCAGACCTACAAGCAGCAGATCCCGGCGCTGTTTCGCAGCAATGCGCTGCTGGTGACCTCCGACGGCTTGTCGGCGCGGGTGGGTTCCCTATCGGCGGACAGCGAACGCTTCATGCCCTGGCGCACCACCGACGGCACCCGGATCGAGCCCAAGGGGATGCCGGAGATGGCCACGTTGATCGAGGGTGTGTTTGAGCAGCGGCGTTTCCTCGACCTGCTGCGCCATTTCACGGTGTTTGGCGCCTCTCCTGGCAAAAACGGGGGCGGCGGACTGAGCAAGATCATCGCCGGCTACCACCAGTTCCACGCCGTCAAGAAGGCGGTGATCTCGACGCTGCGGGCGAGCCGGTCGAACTGGCAGGCGGAAGACCCGGCGGAGTACGGGCTGCCCAGCGTCAAAAACCAACCGCCCGGCGACCACAAGGCCGGGGTGATCTGGCACACCCAGGGTTCCGGCAAGAGCCTGCTGATGGCCTTCTATGCGGGCCTGCTGGTGTTCGACCCGCGCATGGCCAACCCCACGCTGGTGGTGTTGACCGACCGTAACGACCTGGACGACCAGCTCTTTGCGACCTTCGCCATGTGCAAGGACCTCATCCGCCAGACGCCGGTGCAGGCGCAGGACCGCGAGCACTTGCGCACCCTGCTCAACCGCGCCTCCGGCGGCGTGATATTTACCACCCTGCAAAAATTCTCCCCGGCGGCGGACGAGACCGGCTTCCCGACACTAACCGACCGCGCCAATGTCGTGGTCATCGCCGACGAGGCGCACCGCAGCCAGTACGGCTTCAAGGCGAGGGTGGCCAGCAAGACCGGCGAGATCGCCTACGGCTTTGCCAAATACCTGCGCGACGCCCTGCCGAAAGCCTCGTTCATCGGCTTCACCGGCACGCCGATCGAGGCGACCGACGTGAATACCCCGGCGGTGTTCGGCCACTACATCGACATCTACGACATCAGCCGGGCGGTGGAAGATGGCGCCACGGTGCCGATCTATTACGAGTCACGGCTGGCGCGCATCGAACTGGACGAGGACGAGAAGCCGCGCATCGACGCCGAGATCGAGGCGCTGCTGGAGGACGAGGACGAGCCCAGCGCCGAACGCACCAAGCAGAAGTGGAGCACTGTCGAAGCGCTGGTGGGCAGCGACAAGCGGCTCGCGCTGGTGGCGGCCGACCTGGTGCAGCATTTCGAGGACCGGGTGGCGGCGCTCGATGGCAAGGCGATGCTGGTGTGCATGAGCCGCCGCATCTGCGTGGCGCTCTACGACGAGATCATCAAGCTGCGCCCGGACTGGCACAGCAGCGATGACAACGCCGGCAGCATCAAGATCGTGATGACCGGCGCGGCCAGTGATCCGGTTGAATGGCAGCAGCACATCGGCAACAAGACCCGGCGCGATCTGCTCGCCAAGCGCGCGCGTGATCCGCAGGATGCCTTGCGGCTGGTGATCGTGCGTGACATGTGGCTGACTGGCTTCGACGCGCCCAGCATGCACACCATGTATATCGACAAGCCGATGCGTGGCCACGGCCTGATGCAGGCCATCGCCCGCGTCAACCGCGTATTCCGCGACAAGCCGGCCGGCCTGATCGTCGACTACATCGGTATCGCACAGAACCTGAAGTCGGCGCTGGCGCAGTACTCCAAGCCGGATCAGGACAAGACCGGCATAGACGAATCCGAGGCCGTGGCCGTGCTGCTGGAGAAGTATGAGATCGTGCGCGACATGTTCGCCGCACAGGGCAGTGCCGGTGCCGCGGGAGGCAGGAAGCCGGGAGCGACCCATGGCTTCGATTACCGCACCGGCCTCAGCGGCACGCCGGGTGAGCGGTTGGCGATGATGGCCGGTGCCATCGAATGGATACTCGCCAAGCAGCAGCAATGGGCCGCTGCGGAGACGACGCCGGATGCGAAAAGGCAGGCACAGCGACGCTTTGCCGATGGTGTGCTGGCGCTATCCAAGGCGTTTGCGCTGGCCGCGAGTTCGGATGAAGCGCGTGGCATCCGCGAGGAAGTGGGCTTCTTCCAGGCGATTCGCGCGGCGCTGGTCAAAACCGCTGCGGGTGCTGGTGCAACACGCCAGGATCGCGAACTGGCCATTCAGCAGATCGTCAGCCGTGCGGTGGTCTCCACCGAGATCGTCGATATCCTGGCCGCCGCCGACATCCAGACGCCGGACATCTCCATCCTGTCCGACGAGTTCCTGCTCGAAGTGCAGCAGATGGAGAAGAAGAACCTGGGGCTGGAGGCGCTGCGCAAGCTGCTCAACGACAGCATCCGTTCGCGTACCCGCAGCAACGTGGTGGAGACCCGCGCCTTCACCGAACGGCTGCAAGACGCCATTGCCCGTTACCACGCCAATGCCATCACCACCGCCGAGGTGCTGCAGGAACTGATCAAGCTGGCACAGGACATCCGCGCCGCGCGCCGCCGGGGCGAGGAACAGGGGCTGTCCGACGATGAGATCGCCTTCTACGACGCGCTGGCCGAAAACCGCTCCGCGCTGCAGGTGATGGGCGACGACACGCTGCGCGTGATTGCCCATGAGCTGCTGGTCAGCCTGCGCGAGAACATCGCCGTCGATTGGGCCCATCGCGAATCCGCCCGGGCGCGACTGCGCGTGCTGGTCAAGCGCATTCTGCGCAAGTACGGCTATCCGCCAGACCTGCAGGATGCAGCGGTGCAGACGGTGCTGCAGCAGGCCGAGGTGCTTTCTGCATCCTGGCAGCCCGGGCATCCACGCGCATGAGGGTCTTCCCGTGACCGATGGCAACAACAAGCCGATCCGCAACCGCACTGCCGAGTTCCTGATTTCCACCGGGCAGGCAGGCGAGCAGAACAAAGAAAAACCACCGCAGGTTTCCAGGAAAACACGGATCACTTGTCCGCTCATCCCCCGCAGAATTAGTGACGGCGTTGGCCGGCAGAGTGCGCTGACACCCTGAGTGAAAGGGTCATATTATGTGTATTGCCACCAGGGGCCGGTCACCGGAAATAGGTAGCCGTAATTGACTGATTCAACTCGGCTAGGCCGAGTTGCAGTTCATCAATAAAGCGGTGCAGTTCATCCTGCTGCAGGATCGCCTGATCCGCACGCAGCACCTTCTTACCGACTTCATTCAGAAGTACGATGGAAGCTTCGTTGCGCGGCAGATTCTGCAGGCAGCTTTTCACTTCCAGTAACGCGTGAAAGAATGAACGGGGAAACTGCTTATCCTTGAGCAGGAACTTGAGCACATCCTTGCGCCTGACCCGAACCTGAATGGTACGACGGTACATCTGATAGGCGGTAAGGGACTTGAGGACACTCATCCACTGAATATTTTCAAACGGTGTCAGCCCCTCATGCTCCTCCAGCAGATTGGCGGAACGCACATCGATTATGCGCGTGGTCATTTCGGCCCGCTCCAGATTCCTCCCCATGCGCAGAAAATCGTACCCGACATCGTGCAGCATGGTCCCTGCCAGCAGGCCGGTAATGGTCTGGGCGCCCAAGACAATCTGTTTCAGATAATCGTAGCGTCCCTTTTTCGAGTAGCCGCTGGTGGCGTTGCCCTTCGCCATCAGATACAGGTCATTGACCTGCTCCCACGCCTCCCGGGGGATGATATCGCGGATCGTGCGGGCGTTCTCCCGCGCCTGTTTCAGGGAGTAGAGGATGGAACCCGGGCTGTTGGGATCGGCAATCAGAAACTTCAGTACAGAACGCTCATTGAACTCGGTGTAGTGCTGCAGAAAAAATGCCTCGGTACTCAGGATCTCGATAATCGGCTGCCACCCCGGTTGTAGACCCTTGGGTAGATCCAGTAACAGATTGGTATTGACCATGACCAGGCGCGCCGTATTTTCCGCACGCTCGATATAGCGGGCCATCCAGTAGATATTTTCAGCCACCCGTGACAGCATTTCAGCGCCCCTCGTCGTCCACGATCCAGGTATCCTTACTGCCACCGCCCTGGGATGAGTTCACGACAATTGAACCCTTGCGCAAGGCGACGCGGGTCAGGCCTCCGGTGGTGACATAAACATCATCCGGTGAACTGAGGATGAACGGCCGTAGATCGAGGTGCCGGGGTTCGACCCGGTTATTGACCAGGGTCGGCGCCGTCGATAGGGTCAGCATGGGCTGTGCGATATAGTTGCGCGGATCCTTGCGAATCAGCTTTTTAAACTGCTCCCGCTCCTTAACGGTGGCATGGGGGCCAATCAGCATCCCATAACCGCCCGACTCATTGGCCGGTTTCACCACCAGTTCCCCGATATGCTCCAGCACATACGCTTTGTCATCCTTGTCGACACACTTATAGGTGGGTACGTTGCCGACCAGGGGTTCTTCGTCAAGGTAGAAGCGAATAAATTCCGGCACGAACGCATAGACCACCTTGTCATCTGCGACACCGGCACCGGGCGCATTGGCCAGGGCAACATTGCCCGCTTTCCAGGCGCGAATCAGGCCCGGCACCCCCAGATAGGAGTCGGGATGAAACACCTCCGGGTCCAGGAAAAGGTCGTCGACACGACGGTAGATAACATCCACCCGTGACAATCCATTGACCGTACGCATATAGACACAATCATCTTTCTCCACCACCAGGTCCCGACCTTCAACCAGTTCCGCACCCATCTGCTGGGCCAGGTAGGCGTGTTCAAAATAGGCTGAGTTATAAATACCGGGGGTGAGCAGGACAATTTCCGGTTGTTCGGTTTCTCTTGGTGACAGTGCCGCGAGCATGTCGTAGAGCTTGGATGGATAATCATCCACCGGCAGGATGTTCTGGTTGTCAAACAGATCGGGAAACACCCGCTTCATTACCTGGCGGTTTTCCAACATGTAGGATACACCGGAAGGAACTCGCAGATTGTCCTCCAGCACATAGATGACGCCATCTTTATCCCGCACCAGGTCTGAGCCACAGATATGCGCCCAGATACGGCCCGGCGGATCGATGCCGATACACTGCTTGCGGAAGTTGACGGAGTTCTCCAGCAAACCTGCTGGAAACAGTCCTGCTTTAACAATATTCTGGTCGTGATAGATGTCATCGATGAAACAGTTGAGGGCCCGAACCCGCTGCTTCAGGCCCGTCTCTACCCGCGCCCATTCCGATCCGGGAATGATTCGGGGAATAATGTCGAAGGGCCAGGCACGATCGATCGAACCCTCCTCTTCGGAATAGACGGTAAAGGTGATACCCATGACACTGATCGCCATATCGGCGGCGGTCTTGTACTCCTCGATCTCGCGGTCTGTCAGGTTGCGCAGGTATTGACACAGTTCACTGGCCGCGGCACGCGGTTTTCCGGTTACGCGAACCAGTTCGTCGTAGAATCCCTTTACCTTGTAACTGCCCCAACGAATCGTCATATCGGTGTCTGCAATCGGCTGTTTGTCAGGTCACCATACCGTAATTCAGGCGGGATGACCAAGCGAAACCCCGTTAGTAAATGCCGAGTATCTGTTACTATTCCAGTCCAGTCTGGACTTACCGCCTGGAGTAGAGAATGACCTACTGTCTTGCAATCAGTGTCAATGAAGGCATTGTGTTTGCATCTGATTCACGCAGCAATGCCGGGGTCGATTACATTCGGACCTGTTCGAAAATGCACCGTTTTTTCTGGGCCGGCGACCGCATTATCGTACTGCTGTCGGCAGGCAACCTGGCCACGACCCAGGCGGTGGTCAACGCCATTCAGCGTGACCTTGACGATCCCAAGGCAAAGTTCAATCTGTTGAAGGCCAAACACCTTTTCGATGTGGCCGACTATGTCGGCGATCTCAGTCAAAGGGAGCAACAGCATCATGGCCCGGCCATCGAAAAAAGCGGCGGCAGCGCCGCTGCCAACTTCATCCTTGGTGGCCAGCTGAAGGGTCAGCAGCATGACATCTACCTGATCTATCCGGAGGGCAACTATATCAGCGCATCTGCCGACACCCCCTATCTGCAGATCGGGGAGAACAAGTATGGCAAGCCCATACTCGATCGCATCATCACCATGGATTCATCGCTGAATAACGCGGCACGCTGCGCGCTGGTGTCGCTGGATTCAACCATGCGCAGCAACATCTCGGTCGGGCCGCCGTTTGAACTGGCCATGTATACGGGCGACAGCCTGGCGGAGCCGCGACAGCTATCATTGAAACTGGCCTCGCCCTATTACAAATCACTGCAAAAATCGTGGAATGAAGGGCTGAAACGGGCGTTTACCCGTCTACCCAGGTTTGACTGGGAGTAAAACCATATCAAGATCCGGTAAGCGCGGCTATTAGGGCACGGATGCCTGTTGGTTTCGATCTATCACCATCGTGTGCACAAAGGCGAGTTTCTGGATAATGACGTCGGTCAACACAAAAGGATAGGCATCAGGCAGTCCCATGCTGCGGTTCATATCATTCAGGGCGATGGTGAAATTACTCCACTCATTGACCAGATCATTGATGGAAACCGTCGCCAGGTATTCAGCACTGAACTGCTGCCGCTTTGCCATATGCCGCCCTGTATCCATCAGACCAAAGCCGTAATCGCTGGCGGTTTCCATACTATCGATCATGTGCAGATAATGCGCCCAGGTCTCTGCCCAGTCCTCCCAGGAGTGCGCACTGGCATAACCACTGATCCAGTTTGTCTGCCAATTTGCCACGGGGCCATTCATGTAATACCCCTGCATGACATCGCTGTAGCCAATACGCTCATCTCCAAACAGGGCGCGGAATTCTCCGAGGCGCGGCGAGTTCTTGAGCAGAACATCCCAGTAGTAGTGTCCCGATTCGTGGCGGAAGTGCCCCAGCAGTGTCCGATAACTCTCATCCAGATGGGCGCGGGCCTGCTCCCGGGATACCGGATTCGCCTCGGCAATATTCAACGTGATCACGCCATTTCTATGTCCGGTGAAAACCGTATCCTGCAGCGTTATTTCCTGTGCGAACTCTGAATAGCCCTGGTCCTCCATCAGGTGAAAGGCCAGGCCGAATTGTGGATTCTCTTCCCGGTTGACAATCGGCAAATCCAGCCACAACAGGCTGTACAGCAGGCGCCGTTTGGCCTGCTCGATCAATCCCCAGAGTTTGAGATTATTTGGATTGCCGAGGTCAGGAATAATTTCCGAGAGACGGCAAGAGAAGCAGTAGGCGTGGCTATCCGCCTCCGGCACCATCCAGTTACAGACCTGGTGCTGATCATAGTTCCGGCACTTTCGATATCGGCGGTCATTGGCCATGGCCAGCCAGAGATTTCCGTCGCCCGGCTTGAGCGCAGTAAGCATACGGGCATCCGGCAAAAAACCCAGTGCATGCCCGCAGTGCACGCAGTAGGAGTTTTCAAAATGCAGACGGGCACCGCACTGGCAGGTGTAGGTTTTCATAGTTGGATTCTACTCCCGATCGTACCCGGAGTATATTGGGCCAGACGGGCGCTTCGACCTGTTACCGCTGCTCGATCCGCGCCAACAACTCAGCAAACTGGACGGCGGCAGCGTAGGGGCTGTGGGCGACAGCGCCCTGAAAAAGGTGCAGTGAGGGAGTTACCCTGTCAGGAGTTTGCACCCCCTCCGCCTGACTGGATAACGCCTCTTGTAAAGCATCCTGATCGGCATCGGCAAACAGTTCTGTCTCTTCAGTATCGTGCCTGACGGCCCATTCGGTAGCGGCACGCCGGATGAATGCGCTGACTGCGGCTTTATCCATGGACTGAAGCCGGAGCAGCGCCTGCTCCTGCCAATCCGCATCCCGTGCCACCGTGGCAGCGTCCACGGCGCTTTGACCAACCTGCCGCAACTCGATGCCAAAGGGTTGATTCATCTCACGCAGATAGTCGCTGAACGTTTCCGTGTCCGGCTCTTGATTCTGCAACAACCGGGTCAGTCGTTCCGCCACCACCCGAATACAGCGACTGGCCAGGCACTCCGGCTTGCCGAGCATGACCGGCTGCTGCTTTCTGACTGACGCGGGAACATGCGGGTCCTGCAAAACATAACCCAGATAGCCGACCTGCAACTGCAGATACTGCTCCGTGGCCTGTTTAAACCGCTTGAAGGCAGCCCTGGCTGAATGCAGATCAGCAACCATGTTGACCAGGATATAGGCGGTTCCGCTAAAGCCGTACCGCTTCGCCATTTTCAGGAACGAAAAGGCATCCGTCAGCGAGGTCGGCTCCGGCGTGATCACCAGTACGGGGCAGGCGGCCGCCAGAAAAAATCCGAGCTGTCCGGACCCGACACCGGCCGCGAGGTCGACCAGGATCAGGTCATTTCGCCGCTCAATATCCCTCAGACCACTCAGCAGAAGCTCCTGCCGGGAGGGTTCCAGTTCCAGAAAATCGGCGATTCCACTGGCCGCAGGGACAATCTGCAGGTGGGTCGAAACCGGCAGCAGGATCTCATCGAGACGCTTTTCACCCCGGAGACATTCACGCAGGGTGTACCGGGGGGTAATGCCGAACAGGATGTTGATATTGGCCAGATTGGTATCGGCATCAAACAGACAGACTTGCTGGTTCATCTGCCCCAGGGCGACACCCAGATTGGCCGAAAGCGTGCTTTTACCGACGCCTCCTTTGCCGCTGGCAATTACAACCATTCTGTTAATCGCATCACAATTTTGGCTTTTGACTCCTGCCGCTCGGCCAAAGTTGTCGTGAATAGTTGCTTTAGTCGTTCTCATCTGTCCAAATATAGTACAGAATTCCTTTCTCTCTCATTGACTTATAGCTAATAATTGGTGCACGATGTGATGCCATGAATGAAGCGCCGCTGGTCAACATCGAAAAACTCAATCTGGGCAGACTTCCCTCTGTCCCGCAGGTGTTGCTCAGGTTAATCGAAGCCTGCCACCAAGTCGATGTCAGTTTTCAGGATCTGGCGGAAATTATTCAGCAGGATGTCGGCCTGACCGCCAAGATTACCGCCGTCTGCAACTCCCCTGCCTACGCCCAGTGGAACGATGACAGGGACTTCAATCACCTGCTGGTGGTGCTGGGGCTGAACAACATCAAGACCATTGCCATCAATGCGGCGGTTCACCAGTTCTTCTCCCAGTTCAATGTGCAGACCGGCAAGGGCCTGGGGACAATCTGGTACAAATCACTCTGGTGTGCCCACGCGGCCAGAGCCCTGGCCACCCTGACCAGCTACCCATTTCCGGATGAAGCCTACCTGGCCGGCCTGTTGCACAAACTGGGACAGCTGGTGTTTCTCAACAATCAGCCGGATGCCTACGGTGCGCTACTGCTCAAGCCCTGTTCAGACCTGGAGCTAACCGAGCATGAGCGCGAGTTGTTCGGCGCAGCTTACCACGAAGTCAGCGCGCTGGTGGTGCGCGAATGGGATCTCGAGTCATTTCTCAGTGATGCCCTGCTCTACCAGAATGAACCGGCGGATCGGCTGCTTGAAGCGCCACGCCTGATACGCCTGGTCAACTTCACCCATAAACTGAGTGACCCGGGTATCGATACCCACATGCTCTATGCAGAAGCGGACCTGCTGTTCGGCTTCACCCCCTCGGTTGTCGACAATCTGAAAAAGGACATTGAACAACAGGTCCAGAAGGCGGCCGACGGTCTTGGTATCCAAATTGAAAAGGATGCCGGCGGTCGGGTTGAAGTCCAGGTAGAGACGGAAGAGGTGCGACTTGAACTGGCCCGCCGGGTACGGGAATTCGCCCTGCTCAACGGCGTCAACCTGAACCCGGGCGAGGAGAAGGACCTGCAGGAGTTCCTCCAGCTGGTCCTGACCGAGCTGAATATTCTGTTCGGAATGGATCGCAGCATTCTGTTCCTCGCCGATGCCGATAACCGGAAGTTGCTGGGAGTTGCCGCCCGCGCTGTCAGCAGCGCACGGATAGCCGAATTCAACATTCCGATAATTGAGGGTCGGAGTCGGCTCGCCCAGGCACTGATCGACGGAAACATACAGAAGCCGGTCCGAACGCTCGATGCCAATCCGGCCTCCCTGATTGACCAGCAGCTTGCCAGAACCCTGGAGCGCGACTGCCTGCTCTGTATTCCACTGATCACGGGTTCCAACCGTATTGGTGTTATTGCCGTGGGGCTGCATGAATCGGAGCAGGAGCAACTGGCGCAACACTTAAGCTTTCTATCCATGTTCGCAACAACCGCTGCCCAGAGTATCCATGCACACCGCAGCATCGAGAGAAAAACCGAGGATCTGCTGGAGAATACACGCCAGTGGCACCAGCGCGAGGCAAGGAGCATTGTCCATGAAATCAACAATCCGCTGGGAATAATCAACAACTACCTGCATGTTCTCTCCAGCAAATTCAACGAAGACGCCTCCATTTCGGATCACCTGAAGATTATCAAAGAGGAGATTCAGCGGGTGGGCGAGATCGCCTTGCGTCTGCGCGACATTGGCGATCCCCAGCATGTAGCCTCCTATTCGGTGGATATCAACGAGGTTATTGGCGACTTGATGGAGATCTTCCAGGCATCCTATTTCCAGTCCCACAACATCACAGAACATCTGGACCTGGATAAAAAAATTCCGCCCATCCAGATCAGCCGTGCAAGCCTTAAACAGGTGGTCACCAATCTGGTCAAAAATGCCGTAGAAGCGATGACAGAGGGCGGCGAACTCTGGATACAGACCCGCGACCATATCAATATCGGGGGGCGTGAATACGTCGAATTGAGTATTGCCGATAACGGCCCGGGCATCCCAGGGGGGATCATGGGCAAGCTGTTCACCCCGGTGGAAAGCACAAAAGGCAGCAACCACTCAGGTTTAGGATTAACCATTGTAAAGAACCTCATCGATGAGCTGAAAGGGAGCATCAGTTGCAGAGGTCGCTCAGGAGGTGGAACTGAATTTCTCATCCACCTGCCTCGTCGTCTAGGGGACGAGTAACTAGGGGAAGATACAATGCTGAAGTCCACGGAATCCTGGTTGGGGAGCGATTTTTTGCCCCAGTCATCTCTCAGGACCACCAAAACAGCCCCATCCGAACCGGCAAAAATTCTGGTGGTGGATGATGAGGTACGCATGCGCGAGAGTGTCCGCGACCTCCTGCATGCCTATGGACATTCAAGCATTGTCGCTGCCAACGGGCATATTGCGCTGGATATACTGCGGGAAAAACCGATTGAGCTGATTCTTCTCGACCTGAACATGCCTGAAATCTCCGGCCTGGAGTTTCTTGAACTGCTGAAAACCGACTTCACCGATATCGATGTGGTGATTGTCAGTGGTGAAGCCACCTTCGCAAACGCCACCGAAGCGCTCAGACACGGGGTCAGCGATTTTTTGCGCAAACCTTACAATCCGGTCGAACTGCTCGGCATTATCGAAAACGTACTCAAGAAACGTACTCTGGAACGGGACTTCAAACAGGTGCACCAGCGTCTTGAGGCATCTGAATACCGATATCGTTTCATTGTCGACAACTCCCCTGACATCATCTACATGCTCGATGAGGCAGGCCATTTCTGCTTCGTCAACGATCGCATCAGTCAACTGCTGGATTACCGGCAGGATGACCTGATCGGGCATCACTTCTCCGAAGTGGTGCATGAAGAGGACATTGAAAAAGCTAAATATGCCTTTGCCGAACGCCGCACCGGCGACCGCGCCAGCCGTAATGTGGAATTCAGGCTGCGCTGCCGTGACAACGCACAGCCCAGCCGCTACTTTGAGAGCCGTTCCGTCTCCATCGAGCTGAACTCGATGGGTATCTATCGCGACACCGGTGACAGCAATGAAAAATGCTATGTCGGAACCTACGGTGTAGCGCGGGATATCAGTGAGCGGAAACGGGCTGAAGAGATCATCAACTTCCAGCTCTACCATGACCTGCTGACCCAGTTACCCAATCGGGCACTGCTGCGGGACCGTCTTGGGCTCGCCATCTCCCAGGCCAAACGGAGCGGCAACCAGCTGGCACTGATGTATCTGGATATGGACCGGTTCAAGGTGATCAATGACTCGCTGGGTCATGTAGCCGGCGATCAGCTGTTGCAAACAGTCGCGAGCCGGTTACGCAGCTGTCTGCGGGACAGTGACACCCTGGCCCGGGTCGGGGGTGATGAATTCAATCTGCTGGTACCGGAAGTGACCGGCCGAGTCGACGCCATCCGGCTGGTGGAAAAGGTGCTGACCAACCTGAAGGCCCCCATATTCATCGATGGGGTGGAAGTGTTTGTCAGCTTCAGTATCGGCATTGCACTGTTCCCCGATGATGGGGAAACCATGGACACACTGATCAAGCATGCCGATATTGCCATGTATCATGTCAAACGGCATGGCAAGGATGGCTATGAATTCTTCTCCAACAACATGAAGGGTACGGCCGATCAGCACCTTTCACTGGACACAGGACTCCGCCGCGCCATTGACGAACAACAGTTGCAGGTCTATTTCCAGCCACAAATCGACCTGCAGTCCGGCATGGTCTCCGGAATGGAGGCACTGTTACGCTGGAAGCACCCCGAGGCGGGCAATATCAGCCCCACCGAGTTCATTCCGGTAGCCGAAGAGAACGGTTTGATCAATGAGATCGGCATGTGGGTACTGGACGCCGGCTGTGCAGAATTGAGCAAATGGCGCAAAGCCGGTCATGACCAGTTGAAGCTGGCGGTCAATGTCTCATCCAAGCAGCTGGCACAACCCGACTTTGAACACCAGGTATTCAGCACACTGACCAAACACGGCATTCCCGGTTCTGCGCTGGAACTGGAAATCACCGAAAATGTGTTGATCCAGGATATGGATCAGGTCATCCATAAACTGCGACAACTGCACGCCGACGGCATCTGCATCGCGGTCGATGATTTCGGTATCGGCTACTCTTCACTGGGCTACCTGCAATCCCTGCCGCTCAGCACCCTGAAGATTGATCGCTCCTTTGTCAGCGGCATACGTGCCACCAGCAGCCGCAATTCCATCGTCACGGCCATTATCGCCATGGCCAAGGAACTCGGGCTGGGTATTATAGCGGAAGGCGTTGAAACAGAAGTTCAGCATCAACAACTGAAGCGGCTCGGCTGTCCCCATGCACAGGGTTTCCTTTTCAGCCGTCCCATGCCCAGGGAACAGGCCGGGCTGTTCCTGAAAAAAGGCTATCTGTAGCTGAGCCAAACAGAAGGAATGAGGCGAGCGAAACGAACCGCATCCCCTGTTTATCGAAATAGCTGAAAAGCTGCATGGTTTATATTGCAACTATTTTTTAGAAAGTCTCTACGGGAAAGGTATACTACCGCGTCGCCACTATTCAGGTATGCGGATGCCTCCTTCTCCATCACACGTGAAAGTTCTGTTTGCAGGCATCATGAGCCTGATCCTGACCCTTGGGATTGCACGATTTGCCTATACGCCTTTGCTGCCGATCATGCAAGCCCAGACGGCACTGGGTGATGCCACCGGCGGTTGGCTGGCTACCTTCAACTATATGGGTTACATGGCAGGGGCACTGATAGCCGCCTCGATCAGTAGTCTACCGCTGAAAGACACCCTCTACCGTATCGGCCTGGTGCTGGCACTGGTTACAACCGCCGGCATGGCAATCAGCGAAAGCATCTGGCTATGGGGCATCATGCGCTTTCTGGCCGGGCTCAGCAGCGCTGCCGGACTGCTCATCGGTTCAGGCCTGATTCTGAACTGGCTCATCCGGCACAACCATCGAATGGAACTCGGTATTCACTTCAGCGGCATTGGCCTGGGTATCGTCGTGAGTGCGGTAGCCGTTGACCTGATGGCCACCCATCTCAGTTGGGACCAGCAGTGGCTGGCGCTGACTGTGATCGGGGTACTGCTTTTCATCCCCGCCTGGGGCTGGCTGCCACGCCCGGACAGCAGTCCATTCACCACCAGCGGCATGAAAATGGAAGACAGACCGCCCCGGCGCGGCTGGATGATACTGCTATTCAGCAGTTACTTCTGCGCCGGTTTCGGCTATGTGATCAGCGCCACCTTCCTGGTGGTCATCGTGGAGGCAGAGCCCACGCTTCAGGGCAATGGCGAGCTGGCATGGCTGGCGGTTGGAGTGGCGGCCGCGCCAGCCTGTTTCATCTGGGATCGTATCGCCCGAAAGACAGGAGATCTGTGGGCGCTGGCGCTGGCTTTTGCCCTGCAGATTGTCGGGATCATTCTGCCCACCCTGTTTGAGGCCGGTCTCATACTGGTACTGTTCAGCGCCGCCCTCTATGGCGGAACATTTATCGGCATTGTCAGCCTGACGCTAACCATGATGGGCAAATTTTATCCGACAAAACCGGCCAAACCGATGGGCAAGCTGACCCTCAGTTATGGCGTGGCCCAGATTGCCGCTCCGGCACTTGCCGGAACACTGGCAGAAGTTTCTGGAACCTACAATGACTCACTCTATCTTGCTGCCGCGATCATGGGCATCGGTATGATACTGGTGGTGGTGCTGGCGGCGCATGACAACAGGCTTACGCAGGCGCAAAACGGTTGAGCAGATAGTCTGGGATTTGTAAAGGACCGGCCTGCCGCGGTCAGGACAAGCATCTGCCGCACTGCTTGCCTCTGAATTGACCGCCATCGGTATAAATGCTTAGCGACACAACCCGACTTCGCTCCTCACCAGCGGCTAACGCATACATAGCCTGGAAAAACACCCGAAACCGATAGTTTGATTTTCCTGTAAAACTCCTGTTTTTGGGTTGCTGATAACCGACAAGCATTCTATCGCGATCCCTTGATGGGCCCTATTCGTTCGCATATAAACTATGCAATCGTTATCATCACTATCTCTTATTATTTGCTTATCCCAGTTATATGGTAGGTTATTGCCTATGCAAAACACCTCCACTGCTGTTCAACCAAGGGAGTATCATGCGACCAGCTGCGATTTCGGCCATCCTGGACCGTGAATATCTGAGTACTGAAGAGGGCCACCATACCCCGGTAATGCTCTGGGGACCTCCGGGTGTCGGCAAGTCGCAACTGGTCAGCCAGGTCGGCAAGCGCCACCGGGTACCGGTGATCGACATTCGTCTCTCCCAGATGGAGCCGAGCGACTTGCGGGGCATCCCGTTTCGTAGTGGAGACCGCGTTGAATGGGCAGAACCGGCCATCCTGCCACACAAGGAAAACCAGGGCGCGCGGGGAATCCTGTTTCTTGACGAGATCACTTCGGCCCCTCCCAGCGTTTCCGCCGCCGCTTATCAACTGATCCTTGACCGACGGCTGGGCGAGTATCGCATTCCGGACGGCTGGGCGATTTTTGCCGCCGGCAACCGACAGGGCGACCGGGGCGTCACCTACACCATGCCATCGCCGCTGGCCAATCGCTTTACCCATTTTGAACTGGAAACCCACCTGGATGACTGGGTTGCCTGGGCCTATGACAACGGCATCGATGAACGGGTAATCGCCTTTCTGCGCTTCCGTCCCGAACGACTGTTTGATTTTGATCCCGCCCATAATCCGGTAGCCTTCCCCTCCCCCCGCTCCTGGGAATTTGCGCATCGCGGGCTGCAGAAATTCGCAAGCATGCCCGATCTGCTGTGTGACACGCTACAGGCCTGCGTGGGGCCTGCGGCCGGCATCGAGCTGGCCGCGTTTGTCAATAACCTGGACAAGCTGCCCGACATAGACGCAATTGTGCAAGGCGAAACAGTCCTGGTTCCCGGCGAAATCGATCTGCAGTACGCTGTCGCTTCCGCCCTGGTGGGCCGGGCGCTCAGAGCCAGAGGCAATAGTGGTGCGCGGGACGTGTATGGGCACATCCTGGAATATGCCGGCAGATTTCCCCAACGCGAGATGGGTATCATGCTGGTTTCGGATATGCATCGCGCCATCGGTCAGGAGCTGTTCAACCTGCCTGAGTTTGCCCCCTGGGCCGAGGCCGTGGCCGATGTGATGCTTTACGATCTCTAGGCCCATAGCCTGCACGGAAAAGCTGACAATGAGCGAGATCGAGACCAAACTCAGCGCCGCCCGAACACGCCTTGTCCTGGACAAGCCGTTCCTCGGTGCGCTGGTTCTGCGTCTGCCGATGCTCGAAGCCGATCCTGGCTGGTGCCACACTACGGCTACCGACGCACGCGCCTTCTATTACAATGCCAGTTTTATCGATGCCCTGACCCTGGAACAGACCCAGTTTGTCCTGGCCCACGAGGCACTGCACTGCGCACTCTCCCATTTCGCCCGGAGAATGCATCGGGATAAATACCGCTGGGATATTGCCTGTGATCTGGCAATAAACCCGCTGCTGATCGGAGAACAGCTGGAGCCCTGCCCGGGGGCGCTGCATCTGGTTGAATTCGAGGGCATGACCGCCGAGGAGATCTATCCCTGCGTTGCTGAGAGTGACCAGATGAAGACCCATGACCACCACCTCTACGATCAGGGTGACGCCAATCCGGGGGGTAGCCCCAGCGGCGGTGGAGAGACGCCCAATGAAGAGCCTGCATCCGGGCAGCCGGGTGGGCAGCCACAGAAGAACAGCGGCACAGGCGAGCAGCCCTCCGGACACAGCGACCCTGCCTCATCGACTCGGGGAGCCACACCACCACCGGCACTCAGCCCCAAGGAGCGTGAACAACTTGCTGTGCAGTGGTCGCAGAGGCTGGCCGGTGCACATCAGCAGGCGATCCAGGCCGGCAAGATGGGTGGAGAACTGGGCCGTATGATTGGCCATCTGCTGCAACCGCGCATTCCCTGGCGCATGTTGCTGGCCAAATACATGACTGCGACCGCCCGGGAGGATTACAACTGGGCGCGCCCATCGCGGCGCGAAGGTGACGCCATTCTTCCCAGCCTGCGCAGCAATGAACTCAGAATTGTAGTTGGACTGGATACCAGCGGATCGGTCAGCGATGATGAGATGCGGCAGTTTATTTCAGAAATCGACGCCATCAAGGGGCAGGCCAATGCCCATATCACCCTCCTCGCCTGTGATGCGGTGCTGGCAGCCGACGGGCCCTGGATAGTCCAGCCCTGGGAACAGCTGCGACTGCCCCGAAAATTCACGGGCGGCGGCGATACCGACTTCAGACCGGTCTTCGAATGGGTCGAACAACAGGGCATCCATTGCGACCTGCTGATCTATTTTACCGACGCCCTGGGTACGTTTCCCCGACAGGAGCCCAACATGCCGGTGATCTGGCTGGTCAAGGGCAAAGCGGAGATCCCCTGGGGTCAACGCATCCAGCTGAATTGAAGCATCATCGAGGTTGTTGAATGGAACTGACCCACGAAGACCTCCTGCGCCTGAACGTACTTGCCGTCAATGCCGACGCCATTCGGATCAACGAAAGCAACATGGAGGTGTTGGGCATCAAGGGTGATAAAGAGATGAAGGTTGCCCTGCATCCGCAAGGCAACCCGGACAGATATCTCAGGCAGGTACGGCAATTGCTGGCCAGTATCGCACTCGACTCTCCGGGCGGTTATCCCGTCTATATTCAGCGCTGGGCGCGTATGGGACAGGTTGAGAGCAGTCGACTGGCGAGCCTGCTGAAACTGGCTGAACCGGAGGCGGTCATGGCGGTGGTCTGCTCGCCGGGGCTGACCACCGAGCTATCCCGACTCGCCTGGTGGTGTGAACCCCAGGCGGATTATGCCCGACGCATGCTGGAACAGCCGGAAGTGGCAACGGGAGTCTTGGGACCCGAGCTTGCCGCCTTTCTGGTAGAGCATCTCCCGTTCGAGACCGAACCTCAGCAGATGCTGGAGACGGTTCGCCTGGTGCTCCAGCCGGGCCTGATCGATGAGCAGCTCAAACAGCGGCTCTGGAACAGAGGCCGCTCTTCAAAGTGCTACCGGGTCGGATTTCTGGAGACAGTACCGGACCATCTGCTGGATCCATTACCACCAAGATCCGATCTGGCCATACACCAGAATGCCATACAACAACTCGCGGACCGGCAGAATCACTATGCCATACTGTTGCAGAAACTGATGGACAGCCCGGGGCAGACCTTCGCACACACCGTGATCGATGTCATGACCCACCCGACAAATCAGGATGTCGTCAGCGCACTGTTCAAGGCGGTTGGCCGCTATTTTTCCGAGGTTAGAACCTATCGGCATGAGCTGCGGGAGATTGGCGAGATTGAAACGGTGGTTGAATCACTGCTGACGACCAGGAGCGATCAACTCCGGGAACTCATGGATGCGCTCCCGGAACTGCACCGGGAGATACGCGCCATGCTGTTTCTGGCCCATCTGGATGACAGCCTGCTTACCCCGATTCTCAGCCTGACCGATGCCGTAGGTTCGCTCATGCGCAAGAAACTTCGTCCCGTATCGGAGCCAATGGGGCAATATCTTGCCTGTTTGCTGGGCGAAAAGCGCTGACAGCCCCAGATACGCCTGTTCACTTTCAAGCCAACACCATGATATTTAAAGTTTTTAATATTTCTATTAAATAGTTATTTACTATTTTAGTATTTTATTATATTCTGACACTCAGTTAAGGCGAGCTGTAGCGCTTTACAGAAGAAGACACAAACAAACACTAATCAAGATTTCAGGAGAGATACTCATGAACAAATTCGCAAAGATCGCTGCAGTTGTCGCTATGTTGTCCGCTTCCGCCACCGCTTCTGCCTGGTGGGGCGGTGGTCCATGGAATGGCATGGGCAACGGTATGGGAGACGGTACCGGTGACTTCAACATGAACTTCAGTGGTCGCAGCAATGCCTACACCCGCGGCAATGGCTACGGCTATGGCAACCCTTACTACGGTGGCTATGGCGCACCTTACGGTTACGGTGCAGCTCCCTATGGTGCAGCTCCCTATGGCGCAGCTCCTTATGGTGCAGCTCCTTATGGTGCACCTTACGGCTACCCGGCTCCCGGTGCGGCTGTACCACAGGCCCCTGCTGCCCAGTAACAGGCCGACGGGTCACTCCGTGATCCGCTAAAGGATGCCGTCTGCGCACAGGGACGTGCCGGTTTTAAAGAGTTTTCGATAAAATCTGTGCAGAAATTCATTTTCCCGGGGCATGATGAAGTACGCCCCGGGAAAGTGAACCTTTCGACTCCGCCTACCACACCTTAAGGTTAATACCATGAAAATGACCCGACTGTTTATTGCCCTTGCCCTGACCACAAGCAGTATGACCGCAAGCGCCTGGTGGGGCGGCAACCCCTGGAATGGTAATGGCTTCGGTAACGGCCTGGGCGATGGTTCCGGTGATTTCAATATGAGCTTCCGTGGTCGCAGCAACATGTATGGCAGCGGTAACGGCTATGGCTACAACACCCCCTATTATGGTTATGGCCAGCCCTATTATGGTTACGGCCAACCCTATTTTGCGCCGGGTGCGGGCACCTACCCTTACGGACCGGTTGCCCCGCCGCACGCCTATATGGGCGAAGAGCAGCGGAAGGCCATGAAAGCCCGTCATCAGGCCATGCTTGAAGCGATGGAAGCGCAGCGCCAGCAGTTTCAACAAATGGCCCCCGGCCAAGCCCCTTTTGCACGACCCATGGCACCCTTTAACCCGGACAATCCTGAGGCCAATGCCCGTCGTGAAGAGATGATGAAGCAGATGGAGAGCCGTCGCGCCGAGATGCAGAAGCAGATGGAGAGCCGTCGCGCCGAGGCACAGAAACAGCGCGAGGCACATCGTGCTGGGATGCAGCAACAGATGGAGGCACGCCAAGAGGCGACCAGCAAATCCAAAGAAGCGGGCAGTACCAAAAAGTAAAGGGCCTGGCAACAGGAAACCAAAAAAACCCGTGAATCAATCACGGGTTTTTTATCTGTCCCGGAAGGAGGGATTGATCACACCATAACGCTAACTTCGGCCGACTGTGGTCAACACACCGCCAATGCCAATGAAGGTTGCACCGGCGGTACGGTTAAACCAGCGACCATTGGCACCCAGCCAGGGACCGATGCGCTGTGCAGCACCAGCGAGCATCAATTCATAGATGAATTCCACCACGATGAAGGTGCCACCAAGAATTACAAACTGGCTCAGCCAGTGGGCCTGCTGATCCATAAACTGGGGCAAAAAGGCGGCAAAAAAGATCAACCCTTTGGGGTTTGAAATGGCCACCAGGAAACCCTGCTTGAAGAGACTGGACCCGACGCGATCATCAACACCGCAAGCCTGCACTCCGCCCATCTCAGGCAGCGGCGCCCGCCAGGTTTTTATCCCCAGGTACACCAGATAGAGCGCACCCAGCCATTTCATCCACAGAAAGGCCGTTTCCGAAGCGGCCAACAGGGCACTCATGCCGGCCATGGATGCCGCGATCAGCGCCAGGAAACCGAGACAACCACCTGCCGCGGTGTAAACTGTCCGGCGCAGGCCGTAACGCATGCCGTGGGTCAGGGAGAGCAGGCCATTGGGACCGGGCGTCAGAGAGAGGCCAAGCGCCGCAACGGCATATATCAACCAGGTGTCCAGACTCATCAGATTAACTTTCCACAGGTCCATCCAGCAGTTGTCTGCCAGCGCTTACCCGCTATCCGGGTGTTCGATCCGAAGCCGCCCTCAGGGGTCGACATCCGGCGGTTCCGTATTATCCCAGCTTTTGCGTATGGCATGGAGTTTTTGATTATAAGCCTCGGCACCACCAAAATCGACAAACCGATCGACCCGGTGGTGTGGATCCGGCGTGCGCTCTGCATGCTTGATCGGACACCAGTACTGCTCGGTCCGTGCGCTGATCTCACGGCAATACTCGATCAGCCCGTTGCCATAACTGCAGTACAGGCAATTCAACTTTTCAATGGCATTCAGATAGGAGAGCTGCAGTCGGTCCAGTCGCATATAATCTGCGCGGCGCACCCGTGGAATTCCATAGATCCTGAAACAGGTGTGCTGGTAGAAAGTGATTATCAGGTCAAGCAGCACCAGCGGGACAATCACACTGTAGATGATCGGAGCCGAGAGTATATGGGCAATCCTGGCATGACGAAGGTAGCGCCAGATGCCAATACGCCGTTGCCGCTGCAGCGCCTTGAAGCCCTGCTCGAACCGGACCCTGCCCTGCTCCAGTGTGTAGTGAAACTGCCGGCGCTTCTCGCTCAGCAGTTGATCAATCTCTACTTCCAGTTCTGCCTGCAATTTATGCAGGCGCCCCAGGATCTCCTCCAGCGTCGGTTTTGTCATCGTCTTTCCTTCAGGGACCGGGACAAGCTTCGGCTGGCGAGTATGGCATAGATAGCCGCCTGATAATATTCAGCCGACTCCCGTTTACGGCGGCACGATCCTGTCAGACGTGCCCGCTGATCTTCGCGTGCAGTGGTCTGGTCTGATTGAAACGCTCCACCTGTTCCGGGGTCGCCTCCTGCTGATATTTCCCTTTCCATTCGTCGTAGGGCATGCCGTAGATCGCCTCCAGTGACTCATCCTTGGTCATGGGGATACCCTGTGCATCTGCGGCGGCCTTATACCACTTGGAGAGGCAGTTACGGCAGAACCCGGCCAGATTCATGATGTCGATATTCTGCACATCGGTACGTTCGCGGAGATGCCCTACCAGACCGCGGAATGCCGCCGCCTCCAGTTTGATCCTGTCTGTCTCGTTCATGTTCGCCTCTACGCTGTTCAGCTGTCGATGAGCCAATTTAACCGTTTATCCGGAACCGGACAAAAGAGAAAACACAGGGTTATTTCCGGCAGCTTCCCCTCTCCCCGTTCAGGCCCCATTCAGCCATCGGGCAGTACCCTTTAACCGTACCCTAGCCCATAAAGGAGATTCCGTATGAAACTGTTGAGCAAAGCCCTGATCATCGGCTCACTCTCATTGCTGGCATTGACACAGGCCCAGGCAGGATCGCGTCATGAGGGAAATCACGCCGCGGACAACCCCAGATCAGCCGCACAAAGCCGGCAGATTGCCTGGTATTCCCATCATGACAGCCGGCCGTCCCGCTGGGAGCGGAGAAGTCATCACCATCGTCATGGACATATCGACCACCGTCCCTGGAAATATCGGGATAACGATCGCTACCGGACAACCAGGCACTACTGGAAGCATGATTACTGGCCAGGCTACCGATATGATTACGGCCGATCCTCAGGGGCGATTATTTTTCGCTGGTAACTACTGTCGCCAATGATCCGGAGAACTGTCGTTCCGGATCGTTGGCGCGTAGAGGGAGAGCCGGAACGGCATCTCTTTTTCTATGCAAGGCATACCCGTACCAGGCGAGGCTGTTGAACCAGCAGATGGCGGCCGTCCAGAGATCATGGGAGACAAAGTGGGCACCGCGTATCTGCTGGGTAATGCCAAACAGCAGCCCCAGGACGATTCCCACCATCAAGCCATAGCGTTTCCATTCGGGGCGCAGCGCGGCCAGGAAAAAATAGAGCGCCAAAAAGGTAAAACCGGCACCGGCATGGGCAGCCGGAAAGCATTTACCGTATTTGAAGTTTCCCGGGTGCGGCTCGAACAGGTGTAGATAGGGGTGTTCACCCCCATAACGCAGCAGGTCCCAGGGACAATCGACATGGCTGATCTCCTTGCCAATGCCCACCAGCAGCCCTGACAGGGGCATCACCAGCGCCAGATACCAGATCGCCCGGCGGTAGGGCTGCATGCGGGTGACAAACTGACTGACAACGGCCAGCGCAAACAGCATCACGGCAAGCACTTTCACCAATGCCTTGGCGTCGGTATGCAGAATATCCGAAAACAACACGCTATCCTGCAATGTCCAGCCTGCTCCGCCAGCCTGGTAGATCAGGTCCGCAACATAGAGATCAATGGGCAGCAGTTCCAGTAACCCTGCCAGCAGCACAAACAGTAGCAAGGGTATAAACAAGTGATTACGCCAGAAGTGTTTGTCCTGTTGCATTATCGGGTGACCGCCGGTTGCTCCCAGGCATTCAGATGCTGGGAGTATATATAGCTGGCGCCCTGGTAGTAGGCGATATCCCGAGCAATATCCGCATCCGGTGTAGCCACGCTGGTCTCCACCGGCTCCGGTGCATTGGGGTTGATCTGCTTGGTCATGCGCCGTTTCGGACTGAGAATGGAGAGCCGATCGTCGGCATACAGGCCCAGTTTCTGATAGTTGCCGATCAACGCCCGCTCCTCTTCCGGTCGCATGGTTAGAATATTCTTACCAAAAAATGCCGATTCATAATCCATGTTCAGTAACCCCAGCAGGGTGGGCGCCACATCAATCTGGCTCGACAGGGTGGACACTTTCCGGGCCACGATATGTTCGGGGCTGTAGATCAGCATCGGTATGTGGTACTGCTTTACCGGCAAGGCCACTTTGCCGGCACTGCCGGAGGTGTGATCGGCGATAATTACAAACAGGGTATCTTTGAACCAGGGTTTTTTCCGGGCTTTTTCCAGCATGTCGCCAATCGCCCAGTCGGTATATTTTACCGCGCCGGATCGACCACTGCCGGAGGGAATATCAATCCGGCCGTCGGGATAGGTGTAGGGTCGATGATTGGTTGTCGTCATCAGGTGGAAAAAGAACGGCTTGCCTGCCTTGTGTGCGGCATCCGCCGCCTTGATGGCCTGGGCATAGAGATCATCATCCGCCATGCCCCAGGCATTGGTGAAGCCCATCTCGCTGTCCGGGGTGCTTGACTGGTCGATAATACCGTAACCGTTACCGGCGAAAAAGGCGTTCATGTTCTCGAAATAACCGCGGCCACCATAGATAAACTCCACATCATAACCCTTCGATTTCAGCACATTGCCGATCGACCAGAGATTGGTTTCATGCCCGACACGCTTGACGATGGAACGGCCCGGGGTCGGCGGAATGGAGAGGGTAACCGCCTCCAGTCCCCGGGTGGTCCGGGTGCCGGTGGCATACAGATTGGTAAACAGCATGGACTGGTCAGCCAGGCGATCCAGGTTCGGTGTCAGATAGTCGGTATTGCCGAATGCACCGAGATAATCGGCACTCAGACTCTCAACCATCACCAGGAATATATTGAGGCGGCGTTCACTTCCCGGATTATGGATCGGGCGGCGGATATCAAAACTGGGAACGGCGACCTCTCCCTGGCTGATCTCACGCTGCAGGAGTGCGGCAGCCTTTGAATCGGGCAGTGTCTGGTAGAATTTGTAATAGTCCAGTTCATTGTTGCGGAAGGCCGCAATAAACTGATAGGGGCCGTTACTCGCCAGTTCATTTTGATAGCTGTTGTTGGAGAATTCACGCAGATCCTGGTTGACCAGCAGAAAGCTCAATATGGGCAACAGCAGTAGACCACCCGCATAGGCCGCACGCTGGCGGAACCGCTCCTGCACCTCAAGGGCGGCTCTGATCCTGTCAGCCATCAGCCAATAAACAAACAGGGTGACCACGAGGATGGCGCTGAGATAGAGCGGCAACGGATAGGACTCGCGAATGTTATCCGTGACTTCCCGCCGGTAGACCAGATAGTCCACCGAGATGAAATTGAAACGGACACTGAACTCATCCCAGAACAGCAGTTCCGCGGCCAGGATAAACCCCAGACCATAGATGGTGGCAAAGATTGCCAACTGTACAAAACCGCGGTTCAGGCGTGTTTTCCAGAACCGCTCAGGTATCAGCAGCAGATACAGAGTGACCGGTATCAGGGCGTAACTGTAGAAAGCCAGGTCATAAATCAGTCCCAGCAGGTAGATCTTCAGAAATGCTATGATGGACAGGTCGGTTTCCGGGAAAGCCGCCACCACCAACAGGCTGCGGGTGACAAAGAAATAGACCAGTGCGACGAGCAGAACATACCCGATCAACGCATAACGGCTATTGGAAAGTCGTGCCAACATCAGAAGCTATCCCATGGTAGAAATTGTGATCCCATCCCGGAAAGGCTACTGTGCAAAGATTAAGGAAAACTTAAGACTGATTCCGCTTATTGGCATGACCACGGATTATAGGATCGGCAGAACGGAACAATGCGGGTACTACTGGTAGAAGATGACCCACTGCTTGGGGACGGCCTCAGTGTCGGCCTGGAGCAGATGGGCTACACCGTCGACTGGATAACCGATGGCAATCAGGCGGAAATTGCGCTGCTGGACAGCTCTCTGGATCTGGCAATACTGGACATAGCGCTTCCGGGCCAGGACGGGCTGACACTGCTGAAAAAAATCCGCCAGCGCAACAATTCCATCCCGGTTCTGCTGTTGACGGCCCGGGATGGCTTGAATGACCGCATCCTGGGGCTCGATTCCGGTGCCGACGACTACCTGACCAAGCCATTTGATCTGGAAGAGTTGGCGGCACGCCTGCGCGCCATCTCAAGGCGCCGGGGCGGGCGCGGCACGCCCCTACTGATACAGGGTCAACTCACGCTCGATCCCGCCGCCCGCACGGTCCACCTCAATCAGCAGCCGGTCACCTGCACATCACGGGAATATGCCATTCTGGAGGCATTACTCATCAACAGCGGCCAGGTGCTATCAAGGCAACGCCTGGAAGAGGCGCTTTATGGGTGGGATGATGGCGTGGAGAGCAACGCTATCGAGGTCTATATCCACCACCTGCGAAAAAAACTGGGCAAGTCCGCCATCCGGACCATTCGCGGTGTCGGTTACACCATCCCGAAACAGGCGGACAGTGGTGGCTAGACCGGCATCCATTCGCAAGCGCCTGCTGCTCAGCCTGATCGGCCTCCTCGGTATTACCTGGCTGGGTATTTTCATTCTGGTGAACCGGGATGCCACTCACGAACTGGAGGAGGTCTACGACGCCAGCCTCGCCCAGAACGCCCGGATCCTGTTTGGTCTCCTGCAGCAGGAGATCAAGGAGGGCGAAGAAGCGATGATCCGCAATATTGAACTGAATGACCGGTATCAGCACGACTATGAGTTGAATATCGCCTTCGCGGCACACATGGGGCGACTCATGATTCAGTCGAAGGACGCCCCGGACTTTCTCACCGACCTGCCGGAAGGTTTCAGCGACTACACTTTCGATGGAAAAAAGTGGCGCGTATTCACCCTCAGAGACAGGGTAACCGGCCTGGTGGTTTACACGGCACAAAAGCTTGAGATCCGCGAAGAACTGGTCTCCTACCTGATCAAGGACACGCTCTCGGTCATCATGCTGATACTGCCGCTGCTCGGCCTGTTTATATGGCTGGGTATCAGCCGCAGCCTCAGGCCGCTGAACCAGCTGGTGAATGAAGCCGGCGCAATGACACCCGACTCACTCCGCCCGTTCAATCTTGATGATGCCCCGGCTGAAGTTTCACCCCTGATCAGGGCACTCAACCAGTTGCTGCAACGCCTCACCCAGGCGATTGAAAATGAACGCCGTTTTACCGCGGATGCGGCCCATGAACTGAGAACCCCGCTGGCCGGACTCAAGGTGCAACTACAGGTGGCGCTACGGGCAACCGATACACAACAAAAGACCAAGGCGATGAACCGGGCGCTGCAAGGTGTCGATCGCACCACCCACCTGGTCAATCAACTGCTGACCCTGGCACGTGCCGACAGAGAGAGCGCCACCACACTGACCTTTCAGTCGGTCGACCTGGTCAGGCTTGCCAGGGAAGTTACCGCCACCCTGCGGGAGCAGGCCGAGGACCACCAGATCCAGCTTGACGTCGCCTCGGATCAACCCGCGTACCGCATCAGTGGCGAGCCGACCATGTTGCAGATCATGCTACGCAACCTGTTGGAAAACGCCGTCAAATACACCCCCGGGCCGGGCGAGGCCGGCATCCGGATCAGTCAGGATAGCGGACGCATCAGACTGGAAGTGTGGGATTCGGGGGACGGTATCTCCCCGCAGGCGCTCGACCAGATGTTTCAGCGCTTCCATCGCGGTACCGAGCACAGTTCCAGCGGCAGCGGTCTGGGTCTGTCCATTGTCCAGCGTATCGCGGAGATTCATGATGCCGAGATCGATGTGGATTATACTGACGCTTCAGCCGGATTCAGGATCGGTATCTTGTTCCAGCCATTCAGATAGGCGGCACACCCTTTCCACGCCAGGTGCGCCGCCCTGGCAATCTTAAAGATCCGCGTCGGCCCTGGTATGGAACTGGGACATGACCCGGTTCAGTTGCTGGATCTCCTCACTGATCTGCGCATTGGAAGCCACCGTCTGGCGCGCCGCCCGGCGGGTCATTTCCGCCACATCCGCAATATTCACGATGGAGCGATCGACCTCGGAGGTTACCTGGCTCTGCTGCTCGAGGGCCGTGGCGATCTGGGTGCTCATATCCCGGATGGTGGTCACCATTTCGACAATCTTCTCTAGGGCGGCACCGGCCTCCTCCGTCTGCTCCACGCTCTGGTGGGCGATTTCACGACTCTTGCCGATCGCCTTGACAGACGCCGTGGCCTGGTTTTGCAACCGCTCGATAATGTCCCGTATCTTGCCGGTCGACTCCTGGGTCCGCTGCGCCAGGGTGCGCACCTCATCCGCCACCACGGCAAATCCCCGGCCCTGATCACCGGCACGGGCCGCCTCGATCGCAGCATTCAGCGCCAGCAGATTGGTCTGTTCCGCAATACTGGTAATCACCTCGAGCACCTGCCCCACCTGCTGGGTGTCACTCTCAAGGATAGTGATGGTAGAGGCTGCCTCTTCGACCTGTCGTGCCATGTTCTGTATACCACTGCGGGTATGGTTGACAATGGTTTGCCCGGTCCTTGCCTCCTGGTCCGCGTTCGCCGCTGCCTCCGCCGCCTGACTTGTATTGCGCGCCACCTCCTGCACGGTTACGCTGATTTCGTTAATCGCGGTGGCGACCTGGGTAATCTCCTGCTGCTGCTGGGTTACCCCTTTATCAGTCTGGTCCAGCGTCTGGGTTGCCGTGGCGGTGGCCATGCTGACCTGATCCGTCACCTGACAAACCCCTTTGATCATCCTGCTGACCTGCTGCAGCATATTGTTATAGGCTGTGTAGGCGAGTCCGATTTCATTCTGTCGGTCCAGGCAATCAATCGGCTTCGAGAAGTCACCCTTGCTCACCTCTCCCAGGTGGTTGCGCAGATGATCAATCTCCTTCATCAGCACCGTCATGCCGAACACCCGGCCCAGCACCACCAGCAGGAGAATGATCGACGTCATGACAAAGGCGATGATCTGTTGCAGTGCAACCGAATCATTGGCAACTGTCGCCATCATGCCAACCGCCTGATTCATCTCTTTCAGCACCTGGACAGACTGTTGCTGAATCGCTTCCAGGCCGGCCTTATCCGGATTCGTTGAATACTGCAGAATCACCTGCTTGTAACCGGACCAGAGCTGCTCCACCCGTTCAAGCTGGGTGATGATGGCCGGCTCCTTTACCGGCAGGATATTCTGTGCCGGATCGCCTTCAAACAGTACCCGGTGAGAAGATTCGAAAAGATCAATGGTCTTCTCCATCACCTGGCGGTTCTCAATCTGCTGGGCCACCAGCATCGCCTCCTTGGCCAGTTTCTGGCTCAGCATGCGCTGTCTTCCAGCCACGTCGATCGCGTTGGAGTTGACCCCCAGGCTCAGATAGATCGTGATCACGGAGACAAGGGCGCAGAGAAAAATCAGTACATAGGAGAACAGGAACTGGCTATTGATGGAGCGAATGCCGATGCCGGACAAAATCCAGCGGATGATATGGGTTATGGACTCGCGCATGAAAAGATCCCCTGCCAATTGGTATTTACCTGCTGCTCACCGGATATGCCGGGAACTGCCTGGCCGACAACGCGAAGACCTTCCCGAAATCCTTCCACTGGCGCTACCTGGTGGCAAACACAGCACTGTGCGTTATATCGGCAAAACAAGCGGATGCTTTAATCAAAAATGCCGATCTGGCAAACTTCAGAATGAGCCCGGGTTATCGATAAGCTCATACGCCATCAGATCGCCATGGGGTATACGCCGCCTGACCAGACGGTACTGATCCCCCCTGACCATCACCTCGGGAATGATATCCCGGCTGTTGTATCCAGATGCCATGACCGCTCCATAGGCGCCCGCCTGCAACAGGGCCACCCGCTCGCCGGCCTTGATCGGTGGCAGGGTCGCCTGGCGCAGGAAACTGTCACTACTTTCACAGATCGGGCCGACCACATGGCAGCGCTCCCGTGCTTCACCCGACTCCTGCAGCGGCAGCAGCGGGTGAACCGCCTGATAAAGTGCCGGGCGCATCAGATCATTCATCCCGGCATCCAGGATCAGAAACGGCAACGGCTCGACCTCCTTGCGATAAACCACTTCACTCACCAGCACCCCGGCAGCGCCCACCAGGGAGCGCCCCGGCTCCACGGCAATCCGGACATCCAGCCCTCGCAGTTCCCTTCCGACCACTGCGGCAACCGCTGAAAAGTCCAGATAGCGGCCATCACCATAATCGATGCCGAATCCCCCGCCAATGTCGAGGTGCGTGATGGCATGGCCCTTCTGTCTCAGGTCGATCGCCAGATCACGCAGACGGCGAGACGCCTTGGTGTACGGCTCCACCTCAAGAATCTGTGAACCGATATGCATCGCCAGGCCATGCAGCCTGAGTCGGTCGCTGCGGGCAATCAACTTCAGCGCCGTCTCCAGCTGCTCAAGCGGGATGCCGAATTTATTGCCCTTTACCCCGGTGGTGATATAGCGGTGCGTGGCGGCATCCACCTCCGGATTGATTCTGACCGAGACCGCGGCATCCCTCTCCTGCTGGCGGCAGAGGCTGTCCAACTGCTCCAGCTCCTCTATCGATTCCAGATTGAATTGAAAAATACCGGCTTGCAGCGCCGCCAGCAGCTCCGGTTTTCTCTTCCCGACCCCGGAAAAAATGATACCCGCCGGCTCGATGCCGGCCTTCAACACCCGCTCCAGTTCACCCGCTGAAACAATATCCGCCCCCAGGCCTGCCTCGGCCATCAGCCGCAGTACCGCCAGGTTGCTGTTGGCCTTCACGGCGTAATGCAGGGTGGCGCCCAGTTTTTTGAAGGCGGATTTACACTCTGCGATCCGCGCTTCTATGGTGCCGGCTGAATAACAGTAAAACGGCGTTCCCACCTGGTCGGCAATGTGATTCAGCGATACGGATTCCATGCAGAGCTGTGCATCACGATACTGCAAGGCGCTTTTACTGTTCATTGGTTATCTCCTTTGGTTGTAACCATCCAGCTATTCCGATAAACACCCCCTGTAGACTGTGCTGAGCGCAGCTATACGCATCAATCACAATCGAGTGCTGAAGAGTTATGTTCGGTTTTGATCTCGACTTGATCCTACCGAAGACTCCCAGAGCGCACAGCCGTAAACACACCGGTTTTTAACCGTAAAATGTAGAATATCCCGGTGAAATCAACGGCCCGGGGAGTACTGGACGCGGTACCTGAAAAGCCGCAATAATCCGGGCGTGGATAAATTCGACCAGCAGATCATCAACCGTCTGAAACAGAATGCCCGTGAATCACTGGCGGCCATCGGGCGCGATATCGGCCTCTCCCGTAGCGCCGTGGCGGAGCGCATACAGCGCTTGGAAGAGCGCGGCATCATCCGCGGCTACACCCTGCGATTGGGCGAAGCTGGCCAGCGCGCCGTGCAGGCCTATTTCCAACTCAGTTTCTCCCCGTTCAGACTGGATGATCTGCTGCCCGTGATCCTCAGGATCCCCGAACTCCATTTTGGCCATGCCCTGAGTGGCGAGGTCGACCTGATCCTGTTTGCGGAAACCGACTCCATGGAGCGCCTGAACCAGATACGCCGCCAACTGGAACAGCTGCCGGATCTGAAACGGCTGCTGACCTGTCCGGTGCTGCAATCGATCTCCTGATGCAGCCCGGTGCTGCCAGCTCAATGCTAATAATGAAGCATGCATCATCGACTCCGGCTAGTCGCGGATTAACAGGGCTGATTGTGCAACCGTTTGCAATCGCGTTAAGCTGAAAGCGGTCAATCAGGAACAGGCGGTCAATCCATGAAGTTTCCCAGAACCCACGGGGCCGACCCGGCAAGTTCGGTCGTCGAGAAGCACTACGCGGTGATCTATGTGCCGGGAAAAAAGCGCGCCCGCTTTGCGGAAAATTGTGTCCAGATCATGGATTCATACAGCAGTGCCATGGCCGAGGCGAATGTAGAGGAACAGCGCTATCCAGCGCTGATATACGGCCCGTCCCGCTCATCCGAGGGCTTTCACCTGTACTACCTGATCGAGTGGCTTGAAGAGCCGTGATCTTCAGGCTGCCATGAGCCAGCCCGATTTAACACGGACCTGTTGCAGAGAATCCGGATTTGGCCATATTTTCCGGTCTTTCGCGTTCATGGTGCACCCGTCCCGTTCGTGGTGCGCCCGCCCCGTTCGTGGTGCGCCCGCTTCGTTCGTGGTGAGCTTGTCGAACCATGAACCACTGACAATCACCTGAAAGCTCCCTTCGACAAGCTTCCTTCGACAAGCTCAGGATGAACGGAGGATTTCCGTTCATGGTGCGCCCGCCCCGTTCGTGGTGCGCCCGCCCCGTTCGTGGTGCGCCCGCCCCGTTCGTGGTGCGCCCGCCCCGTTCG
>JACDJA010000780.1_pt1 | contig 32419 bp, 33 predicted proteins | sample 7449241 | NCBI WGS metagenome assembly JACDJA01 (sample SAMN14253289, study PRJNA609438) | sludge metagenome | isolation source: initial anaerobic sludge | collected 2018-12-20 | reverse complement strand
CCCGCGCATCTTCTGGAAGCGCACCCAGATGTCGGTCTGGATGTACTCGACCAGATGACCGAGGTGAATGCTGCCGTTGGCGTAGGGCAGGGCGGAGGTGACGAGGATCTGGCGGGGCATGATCGGGCCAAGAGGCGGAAAGGCGCTATTTTAGCGCCGGAGAGGGGGTGGTGAGCGGGGAGCGGGGCGGGCTCAACAATCACTCCCCTCCCCCTCGAAGGGGCAGGGCCGGGGCAAAGGGCGACGCCAACCCTCGCACGGCGTCCACCTGGCTCACACACCCTCAGAACCGCGAACCCGGCTCCTGCAGGAATTCGATCTCCGCCACGCTCGACGCGCGCCCGAGAATTTCATTGCGATGCGGAAACCGTCCGAAGCGCGCGACGACATCGCGATGCTGTCGTGCATAGTCGAGAAAGTTCTCGAACAGCGAACGCTCGTCCGCTGCCGCGTCCTGTGCCAGGCGTTCGAACAACGCCACCGAGCGCGTTTGCATCTCCAGTGATTCGGCGTGCTCCAGCGGCAGATACAGGAACACCCGCTCGATCGGCGCAAGCGCCTGATCCTCCAGAGCGTCGAGTGCCGCCAGACTCAGCGCGAGCGCCTGCGCGTCACTGGCGAACGCCGGCGCCTGGTCGCGAAAGATGTGGTGCGGAAACTGATCGAGCACGATCACCAGCGCCAGCCGGCCGCGCGGTGTGTCCACCCAGTGATCGAGACGGCCAGCCCGTGCGGCGGCGAGCGTGGCGGCGAAGCGTTCCGACACCGCGCGGTCGGCCTCTGCCGATTTGCCGAACCAGAGCGCGCGCTGCCGGCCGGCGACGGCAGCGGCCGAGCCCTGCGGCCCGAACCAGAAATCAAGCACCGCTTCGGCATCGGCATGCATCGTCGCGGCCCTTTCAGAATAGGTCGTCGGGCAGATCGTTGTGCGATCCGTCGCAGAAAGGCTGGTCCTTGGTGTGCTTGCAATTGCACAGCCACACTCTGGTTTTTTCGCGAATGACGACCGACATCGGCTCGAAGCCCGTGCCATCGTGCGAGCCGTCGCAGAAAGGTTGCGTCATCGATCGGCCGCAGGAGCACCACCAGTATTCACCGGGTTCGAGTTCCAGTTCGGCGGGTTGGCGGTCATACACGACAGGTTGGGACACGGCGGACTCCTCGGAAAAAACCGATTCTAGCCGCACCAGGAGAAAGCTTGTCCACGTGGGCGGTGGGCCCTTGCGATGCGGCGACACGTGGGGCTTGCATCGCGATCTTGCTGCGAGATCGCCTCCGAAGCCACGCCAGCGCGTATTTCGGAGATAATCATCCGACTTTCAACGTGGCCGTCGAGGTTGAACACGTGGACACCATCGCGTCCGGAAATGCTCTGCTCCGATCGGTCAGCTCGCTGCGCGAGCTCGATACGGGCGAGGCGCTTGCGAAGTGGATACGCCATGAGTTGCAAACTGTTTTCCCGCACGCGGCCTTTCTTGTCGGGTTGTGGCGGATCAGGCCGGCGGGCATGGCGGCGGTCAAATACTACGCCTGGAATCTTCCGGTGGATCACCTGCCGGCGTTCCGGCAGCCCGACGGCCTGTACCACGCGGCGCTGCTGCATGGATGGCTGAAACGCGGAGAGCCCGTGTTGCTCGACGACACGCGCACACCCACGGTGGCAGCGCACTCCGGGAAGCCCGCGCTGCACAACGTCGCGGTCCACGGCGGCTGGGATTACTCGCGCCAGCACGCATCCTGTTTCTGCTTTCACGGCATTCCCGGACAACTGGGAGAGGAACACCGTTTGCTCCTCGATTTACTGGTTCCCCATCTGCATACCGCGCTGATCCGGGTGCTGCACCAAGGGAGGCTGGGTGCGCCACGCCTGCGTACACATCAAACCCTTACGCCGCGCGAACTCGAGGTGCTGGACTGGGTGTGCGAGGGGAAGACCAGCCCTGAGATCGCGGCCATTCTCGGTCGCGCCCGCAGCACCATCAGGAACCAGATCCAGAGCATTCTCGTGAAGATGAAGGTCAACACGCGCGCCCAGGCCGCTGCCAAGGCGATGAAGAAGGGTCTGGTCGAACCCCGCCATTCGAACTCGCAGTTCGGTCCGCTTTCCAGAGGCGGATAGGCGTAGCAAACGCATGTCGATGCGGCAAAGCGCCGCGCACCGGAGTGCACACGATGGCGGCCGACCCCGCCGCTCCACCTCGCGCGTGCGCCTGCAAAACACGTATGCACGCGGGAAACAGGCTGTTGTTCAGTTGCGGCCTATACACCCCCTACAACTTTAGTCTTAGAGCATCTGCTCTATGGAAGCGTAAGCCCTGACGCCCTAAAGTCCCCTTCGCCTGAAGCGAGCATGTGCTTGAAACCGCTTGCCTGGCAGCCATCAAAAACCACACAGGGGGAGTTCAAATGAAAACCATGCATAAAATGCAGCGCGGTCAGGGCATGACCGAATACATCATCATCGTCGCCATGATCGCGATCGCTGCCATCGCCGTGTATCAGTACTTCGGGCAGACGGTGCGCAACCAGACGGCCGCCATTGCCCAGGAAATTTCCGGCCAGGATGGCACCGGCGCCAAATCCGCCTCGCAGGCCTCGGCCAACCAGGCAGCGACCGCGGGGGATACCAAGAACACCCTCGACAGCTACGTCAACCAGGCGAACAAATAAGGTGCGCCCAGCGCTCCGGCCTGTTCCGGAGCGCGCGCCTGTCTGGATGATGAATACACCACGACCTCGTCTGCAAACCGGCCAGGCCTTGCCGCTGGCCATGGTCATGCTCGTCGCCGTCGCGGCCATCGTCTTCTTCATGTTCAACAGCGGCCAGCTCGTGCAGGAAAAAATCCGGCTGACCAATACGGCGGACGCCGTGGCATACAGCGCCGGTGTCTTCGAGGCGCGCGTGCTCAACTACGACGCCTACACCAACCGCGCCATCATCGCCAACGAGATTGCCCTCGGGCAGGCTGTCGGGCTGGCGTCGTGGGCCAAGTATGCGGGGACCGCTGCGGAGAACATCAAGCCGTATACCTACCTGATTCCCGAGCCCTACAGGGAGATGGCGGCCGAGATACTGGACCTCGTCAAGGATATGTCGGAGGCCTACACGACGATCCTGGCAAACACTGTCGTACCCATGCACGACGCCGCCATCCACGCACTCGCTCTTTCGCAGTTCGCGATGCACGGTCCCGGAAACGGCGTCGCCCTTGCCAGCCGCAAAATGCTGATGGACAGCGTCGCGCACGCGAACGATCCGGATGCACAAGTCGATGTGCTCCCGATCGCCGACGACTTTGCCGCCTTTGTGCAGGCTTACTCCAGCAGAGAAGAGCGAGCACGCATGGGCCGGCTCGTGCATGATGACCGGGATGAGTTTCTGCGCAGCCGCAACTGGAATTTCGGGGTTGTTGTCCTGTGTACCGGCGAGGAACTCAAAAAGCGCGGAAGCACGGAATTCATCGATCTGGTTGATGGCTGGAAGTCGATGGATACGCTGTCCGTACACCGTCACCGCATCAAACGTTTCAGGTGCAGGCGGTTGGAGCTTCCAATCGGCTACGGGACCGCATTTTCCGATGGGGATCTGAGCGATGACGCATACAGCTACGCAGGTTCCCGCTCCACGAATCCGCGTGCAAGCCTCTCCGCCGACTCGGATGAAGGCATCGCGGAAGGCTTCGATCCCGAGCCACCGACGGTGGCCGGCGGGGCGATCCCGGTATTTCATGAACTCTCCGCGGAGATCTTGAAACAGGAAGATCCCCGAACCACGCTGGTGATTCGCGTCAGCAAGCCGCAACCAAAGCAGGTGTTTTCCGGTGGTGCGGGTGCGATCAAGCCGCAGGGCAGCCTCGATTTGTATCAGGGTGCGCTGGCCAGTGGCGAGAGCGCAGCCGTTTCCAGCGTCGAAGTGTTTTTCGAACGCCCGGACACCGGGAACAGGCTTTTCGGCAAAAAGGAAATCGGCAGCCTGTTCAACCCATACTGGCAGGCGCGGCTTGCGGCGGTCACGCCCGCACAGCGTGCCTTGGCCCAGCTCAAGCAAGGTCTGCAACTGCCATGAAAAGAGCGGCGTCGCGATCCCCTCTGCGGTCGATTGGGAGGCTGTCTGCACTTCTTGTCCTGGGGGGCGTGCTGGCCGTGTTCGATTGCGCCGCGGCCCCACCTGCCAAGTACAAGAACACGGAGTGGATTACGGGCATTCACGTACGCCGCACGGGCGATGCGTTCGACCAGCGGGAGGTAGCAAGAAAATTTGTCGAATCGCTGCAGAAGAGCTGCGGGTCGCCGTCCACCATAGAGCTCTGTCAGCAGACCATGAAGGTGCCGGGGGTAGATCCGAAATACGTCCAGCGCTGTGAGGAAATGATGTCGAAATTCAAGCTGCACGGCAGCGTGGATGACGTTGGAAAGTTCGTCACCGACGAATACTTCGTGCCTGCGCTGGGGTGGCATACGAGAATTCGCAAGGTAAACGTGTTCCAAGGCATCAAGGCCTGCGAGGCGGCTGTGGGGGAACTCGAAATACGCGAGATTCATCACTACGCACCCGCTGGCCGCACGACATATGAGCGCAAGTCCAACAAGGCCGGACAATATTTCTGGCGGCAGACGACCCAAACATACAGCAAGGAGCTGGCCGCCGTCGTGAAGGCGGGGCTCGATGCCGGGCTGGTTAGCGGCAAATTTGCTGTCAAGAAAACTGGCAAGAAAACCTATCTTCCGGGCTATCCCTGCGAAGAACGCAGAATCATTCTGGCTGCGGGTGAAAACTACACCGACGTCTGCTTCCGCCCCGTCGAGATGCAGATACATGCAGCCATCGTCTTTGCGAGAAAACACACTTACAAGGGAAAAACCATTTTGGCCGAGGCCGTCGAGGCTTTTGAAGACGGAATTGACCTGCAAAAGAGTCTGTTCTGGCCGCCTGCCGACGAGAAGGTAACCGGCGGGGTTCCCGGAGTGAGTCCGAAAAAGGCAAAGGCCGATCCCGCCAATGCGACGATGAAATGGTGTGCGGCGGAAAAGGCGCGCACCGGCGTCGATCCTTGCGAGGATGACGATGAATAAGCGGGCGGCGTGCCACACCCGACTGCCACGCCAGCGCGGCCAGTCCACCATCGAGTTTGTTGTTCTCGCCCTGGTGCTCGTGCCGTTGCTGCTGGCCGTTCCGCTGATAGGCAAATACCTGGATATCGCGCAGACTGCGGCCGTCGCGAGCCGCTATGCGGCGTTCGAGGGTACGGTCCGGCACGCCACTGCGCTGGGCGGCTGGAAATCCGATGCGGAGCTTGCACAGGAAGTCCGGCGGCGTTTCTTCAGCAACAGCGATGCGCCGGTAAAGACGGGCGATACGGCGGGAGACTTCAATGCGCACCGCAACCCGCTCTGGTTTGATCACCGCGGCGATTCATTGCTGCCGGCATTTGCGGGCAATGTCGGAGTGCAGGCCACGTACAAGTCGATCCCGCAGCCGTTTGGTGCGTTGTATGCAAAAGGACTCGGCCTGTCCCAGGACAATCTCGTCACCGGACGGATCACGGTCGATATCGCCAATGTTCCCAGCTTCGAACCGTTCGATACGCTGAACTTGTCCGCCACCCGCGCGACGGCCGTACTTGCCGATACCTGGGCGGCGGGCGGGCCGGCCATGGTCGAAGACAGGATCAAAAGCGATGGGGAAAATCCGCTAGGCCATTTCGCCTACCAGCTCACTGATCTCGCCGCGGCGCCGATCAAGCCTTTTCTGGAGCTGGAATTCGGCGCCCCACCACCCGACATCGGCCGGGTCGAGCCCGATCGCGTCCCCTCGGACCGGCTCAAATGATACGGGTGTTCGCCGCTGCCTTCATGCTGATCGTTCCCCTGTGGGCGGTTGCCGCGTGGCCGCAACTCGCTGTTCCGGCCGGCGCACGGGTGGAGCCTGTCGGTGAGCAGGTTCGCCTGAACGGGGTTCCCATGCGCATCCAGCGCGTGCTGGCCGCGCAGAGACCGGACGCGCTGGCGCGGCATTACCGCACCGCGCTCGGATCGCGGTACGCCGCCGCACACTTGCAGGACAGGCTGCTCCTCTCGCAAGGCCGGGACGACTATTTCATCACCGTCAGCATCCGGCCACTCGGGCCGAAGCTGACCGAGGCGCTCGTGTCCATCGCCGATGCGCGCGAAGCAAGGCAGGCTGCCGGACGGCCGCCGGGTTTCAATCTTCCCGCCGCGTCCGTGGTGCTCTCCGACATGGAATCGGTCGATGCCGGCAAGCGCTCGCGGCAATTGGTCGTCAGCAACGCCCATGCGATCCCCACCAACGTCGATGCCTTCGCGCGCGAGCTTGCCACCCGCGGCATGCAACCCGACGGCCCGCCCCTGCGGCGGGGCGCGGCCGAACACGTGCAGTTCTACAAGGGCGGGGGGCACGAAGCGCAACTCATCCTGGTACGCCGTGAAGGCGAGACCCATGCTGTACTGACCACGATCGACGCGCAATGACAGAGTTTTCCACCCGCCAGCACGGCCAGTCGATGACTGAATACCTCGTCACGCTGCTCGTCGTGATGATGATGGTCGGCGTCGGTTTTTCCGGCGAGGACTCGGTCATCGATCTTTTTCTGGCAGCGGTGCGCACGGCATCCGACCGGCTCAGCAGCTTCATCTCTCTTCCCTTGTAAAAGCACAGACGCATCATGGCATTCAAGATCAACAAGAACTGGATCGTCCTCATCGCCGCATTGGGTGTGGGCGGACTGGCCGCGCTGGGCGCGAAAAACTACCTCGGCGCGCAGATGGCCGAAATCGAGGCACGCGAGAAAAACAAGGCCATGGTCGAACTCGTCGTTGCCAAGACCGATCTCGAAAAAGGCCGTCCGCTGTCGGCCGAAACCGTGGCCGTGCGGTCCATCCCTGGGGAATGGGCCCACTCGGGTGCCATCACGCCGCAGCAGTTCGGGCGCATCGAGGGCGCGATGCTCGCGTACCCGGCGGCAGCGGGTGAACCCATTCTGTGGGCGCAGCTCGAAAGCGAGAAGGCACCGAGCTTCTCGGCGCGCCTGACGCAGGGCCGGCGTGCCGTGACGGTGCCGGTCGACGAAATCAGTTCGCTGTCGGGCATGGTCGCGCCGGACGATTTGATCGATATCGTCGTTTCCGTAAAGAAGGACAAGAGCAATTTCACCTTCACGCTGCTGCAGGGCGTGCCCGTCCTGGCGACCGGCACCCGGGTGTCGCAGGAAGAGAAGGATGCGGAAGGGCGTGGGCGCACCTTCACCACCATCACGCTCGACACCACGCCGGATGACGCTCGCCGCATCATCGCCGCGCGCGAGGTCGGACGCGTCACCGCACTGCTGCGCGCACCCAACGACACCGCCGCCGTTTCCGGCGCGCGCTCGGATGCCCTGGCGCTGCTCGGCCTTGCGTCCGGGCCGGCACTGGGTACCAGCACGGTGCCGGTTATCTACGGCGGAGGGCCGATCACCGAGGGACAGTCCATGGGTCCGGGCCGCAGGGCCGACCCGTTTGGCCGGGAAGGCGGCGAATGATCCGCCTGTGCAGTCGTAGGGGGCCCGCTTGCGGGCCGATTGCGGAGCACGTGCAGTTCGGGAACCAGGCAGGGCAGAGGTAAAGGCAGGAGAAGGCAGGGAGGAGCGGCCAGGACGGATCGTCCGGGTCGTTGGTTGTGACAACAAAAACCGGTACCCGGCGTATCGGTATCGCACTGCGATGCCGATACGTCCGGACGCCGATATGTCAGGGAGTTGGCAGGTGAAAGTGTTTGCATCAGGAATCGCATCGGGGCTGGTGCTGGCCGGCCTTGCAGGGAGTGTTGCCGCGCAGGAAGCACCATCTTCCGCCACCGCGCCACCCGCCGCCGTCGCGGCGCAGGCAGACAAGCGCGCGGCAAAGGCGCAGCCGGCCCCGGCTTTCGTCAGTGAAATCGAAATGTTCGTCGGCGAAACGCGCGTGCTCGAAGCACCCAATGCCGGGCGTCTCGCCGTGGGCAACGGCAAGGCGTTGTCCGCCGCCGTGCTCGACGACCGCGAGATTCTGCTCATCGCCAACGAGGTCGGTGTGTCCAGCCTGCATATCTGGACGCGCAACGGCCGCAACCGGCGCATCAAGGTGAACGTCATCCCCAGCGACACCCCGCGCGTCAACCGCGAAGTCTCGGCCTTTCTCGCCGGCATTCCCAATACGCGTACCGCGGTGATCGGCGACAAGATCGTCGTCGAAGGCGACAAGCTCAGTGATGCCGATCTGGAGAAGATCACAACCCTGGCGAACCGTTTTCCGCAGATCGTCAACTTCACCAATCCTCTCGGTTGGGAAAAGATGATCGTCATGGACGTTCGCGTGGTCGAGTTTCCCGTCACCACGCTGAAGGAAATCGGCCTCCGATGGAACGCCACCGGCGGCATGGCGGTCGGCGGCGTGTGGATGCCGTTTCGCCGCGGCACCGACGGCCCGTACCAGATCGACATCCAGACCGGCAGCCGCAATCCCGTGCCCATCGTCAACCCCGACAACCCCGGCGGCAACATTCCGCTTCCCTCCGGGCTCAACATGCTTTCCGCCGTGAACATGGGCCTGAACGCCCAGTTGAACCTGATGGAGGAAAACGGTAGCGCTGTCATCCTGGCGCGGCCCACGCTCTCCACCCGTAGCGGCTCGAAGGCGAGTTTTCTGGCCGGTGGCGAGTTTCCCTACTCGATCAGCAACGTCAACGGCACGACCATCAACTTCAAGCCCTATGGCATCCGTCTCGACATCGAGCCGCGTGTCGACCGCAACGGCGTCATCCGCGCCCGCATCATGAGCGAGGTCAGCGACGTCGACACCTCGGTGTCCACCGTCGCCGGACCGGCCTTGCGCACGCGCAAGACGGAAACCGAATTCAACGTGCTGGAAGGCGGCACCATCGTGTTGAGCGGCCTGCTGCGCCGCGACACGGGCACGTCGCTCGACAAGGTGCCGTTTCTTGGCGACCTCCCCATCCTCGGCGCCCTGTTCCGCTCGAAGCGCTTCCAGAACAACGAAACCGAACTGGTCGTGTTCGTCACCCCGGTTGCCGTCGACCGCCACACGCTGGCGCTGGAAGCGAGCATGGACGGCGCCAACGCGCGCCTCGACGCGACGCCGCGTGTCGGCAGCCCGGATCTTGCCGCCGTGCCCTTGCCGAAACCTGGGCCGGACAAGCCCGCGAGCAGTTGGGCGGACATGGCTTACTGAGCGGAGCGAGGCATGTTCCAGATTCACATCACCGATCCTGACAGCAAGGAGCGCGCCGAACTGGTGGAAGACACCGCCGCGCTCATCGGCAAGGGCCGCGACTGCCGCATCCGGCTGGCGGGCTGGCGCATCGGGCGCGAGCACGCGCGCATTTTCCGCACCCGCAGCGGGTTGTTCATCCAGGACCTCGGGCAGTTTGCCGGAACCTTGGTCAACGGCGCGCGCATCGAGCAGCACGGACCGCTCGCCCATGGCGACGAGATCACCGTGGGCGCTTACGTCCTCAGGATAGAAGACAGGCTTCAGCCCGCAGACGGCGAACCGGACGCGGCCCGGGACCCATTGGCGCGGCAGCTCCCGCCGCACACCCCGCGGACGATCGAATCCGCGTCGCAGGCCCGCCACCACTTCTGGCGCCGCCGCATCCACGAGCAGCTGCTGGAAACCATCGACCTGCGCCGCCGTGATCTTTTGCGCATGGAAGACGCGCAACTGCGTGCCGAGACCGAGCGACTCGTGCGCGAACTCATCGAGCAGGAAGACGCCCTGCCGCACGATGTCGAGCGCGAGTGCCTGCTCGCCGATGTGCTCAACGAAGCCGTCGGCCTTGGTCCGCTGGAAGACCTGCTTGCTGACGAGAGCATCACCGAGATCATGGTCAACCGCTTCGACGAGATCTATCTCGAACGCGGCGGCCGCCTCGAGCGTCATCCTTCCGTCTTCACCAGCGACCGCGCCGTGCTCGGCGTCATCGAGCGCATCGTCGCCCCGATCGGCCGGCGCATCGACGAAGCGTCGCCCATGGTCGATGCGCGCCTGAAGGACGGCTCCCGCGTCAACGCCGTCATTCCACCGCTGGCCCTCAAGGGGCCGGCGCTCACCATCCGCAAGTTCGCCCGCCGCGCACTCACCGCCGAAGACCTCGTCGGCTTCGGCGCCATGAGTCGAGAGATGGCCGAGTTCATGCATCTCGCCGTCGGGCACCGCAAGAACATCGTCATTTCCGGCGGCACCGGCTCGGGCAAGACCACGCTGTTGAACGTTCTTTCCAACTTCATCCCCGACGGCGAACGCATCATCACCATCGAGGACGCCGCCGAACTGCGGCTTGGCCATTCCCACCTCGTCAGTCTCGAAGCGCGCCCCGCCAATGCCGAAGGGCGTGGCCAGATTGCCATCCGCGACCTCGTGAGGAACGCGCTGCGCATGCGCCCCGACCGCATCGTCGTCGGCGAATGCCGTGGCGGCGAAGCGCTCGACATGCTGCAGGCCATGAACACCGGCCATGAAGGCTCGCTCACCACGCTGCACGCCAACACCCCGCGCGACGCCCTGGCGCGCCTGGAAACCCTGGTGCTCATGGCCGGCATGGATCTGCCCGTGTCCGCCATCCGCGACCAGGTCGCCTCCGCCGTCGACCTCATCATCCAGCAGGCGCGCCTGGCCGATGGCCGGCGCATAGTCACCGGCATCGTCGAAGTCACCGGCATCGAGTCCGGCAAGATCCAGATGCAGGAACTGTTCCGCTTCGAACAGCAAGGACGCGACCCCGGCGGCCGCGTGCTCGGCCGCTTTGCCGGCTGCGATGCCGTGCCGGCGTTCTACGACACCCTGCGCCAGGCCGGCATTGCACTTGATCTCTCCCTCTTCGATCGCCGGAGCGAGGCATGATCGCCACCGGCCTTGCCACGCTCATCGCGCTTGCCGTCGTGCTCCTCGTCTGGGCGCTCGCCGATCTCGGCAGCAAGGGCCTCGCCATCTGGCGCGGCCGCTTCACCCGCGAGACGCGCTTCAGCCTGCGCGAACTCTTTCTTTTCGCCGATCCCGCGCGGCTGTATGCCATCAACCTTGGCCTCATGCTCCTGGCCGCGATCGGCGTCTGGGTCGCCACCGAAAGCATCGTTCTTGCCGCAGGCGTCGCCGGGCTGCTTGCCTTCGCCCCGCGCATCGCCTTCGGCTGGCTGCGCCGCCGGCGCATCGAGCGTATCGAAGCGCAACTGCCCGACGCACTCCTCATGGTCGCCGGCGCCGCCAGGGCCGGCTTGTCCCTCACCTCCGCCGTGCGCCAGGTCAGCGTCGAACTCCCCCCACCCCTGGTGCAGGAATTCCAGCTCATGCAGCACGAGCAGCGTTTGGGGGTAAGCCTCGACGACGCCCTGGAGAACCTCGCCCACCGCGTTCCCGTGCAGTCCGTCAAGCTCATGGTCTCCGCCATGCGCATCGCCTCTGAAACCGGCGGCGGTCTCGCCGAAACGCTGGAGCGCACCGCCGCCACCCTGCGCAGCCAGCACGCCATGGAACTCAAGATCCGCGCGCTCACCGCGCAGGGCAAGTTGCAGGCCTGGGTCGTCGGCCTGCTGCCCGTCTTCCTGCTCTGGGTGCTCACCCGCATGGAGCCCGAGGCCATGGCGCTGCTGTGGAGCACCCGCACCGGTTGGGCCGTGCTGGCGGCGGTTGCCGTCATGGAATTCTTCGGCGTATGGATCATCCGCCGCATCGTCACCATCGACGTATGAGGCCGCGCTCATGAACGTCAAGGAGACATTGATTCATTCCTCACCCCGGCAAGCGCCGGGGTCCGGATACCTGACTCCAGTGGATTCCCGCGTTCACCGGAACGACGGCGATGGATTTATTCAGCGTCCCCCTCGCAGCTTCATCGGGGCAGGGCGAGGAAAATCTTCATGGCAAGCCGGCGTTTCGTGTTCGGGGGTGAAGAATCGCCATGAATGCTGACCCTGAGTGGATCATCACCGGCCTCGCGCTTGCGGCCGGCCTGTCCTTCGCGCTTGCCACCTGGGTCGTATCGCGTCTTGCCGCCGCCGTGCCCGAACAGGACCGCACCTGGTACGACGTCCCGCCCGCCGGCTACCGTGTCCTCTGGTGGCCGGTGCAGTGGCTGGCCCACTATCTCGCCCCCTGGCTATCCAGCGCCCGGCAGGCCGCGACCCTCACCCGCCTGCGCGCCGCCGGCCTCGACTTCGCCCTGAACCCCGCCCAGTATCTTGCCGGGCGCATCGTCTGGGGGCTTGCCTTTGCCGCGTTTGGCGTGTGGCTCGCCGGCAGTTTCCACCTTGCGCCTCTGTGGCCCGCCGTCGCGGGCTTCCTCATCGGCTGGCTCTATCCCGCCATCTGGCTGCGTGACCGCATCGACCTGCGTCGCCGGCAAAGCCTCAAGGCGCTGCCCTTCACGCTCGACCTCATCACCCTGTGCGTCGAATCCGGCCTCAACCTCACCGGCGCCATAGCCCAGGCCGTCGACAAGGGTCCTGCCGGCGCTCTGAAGGACGAATTCGTGCGCCTGCTGCGCGACGTCCGCGCCGGCAAACCGCGCACCGAAGCACTCAGGGAACTGGCTGCGCGCATGAACATGGCCCCCGTTTCCAACTTCGTTGCCAGCCTCATCCAGGCCGAAGCCACCGGCATGAGCCTCGGGCCGATCCTGCGCGCGCAGGCCGACCAGCGAAGAATCGAGCGCTTTGCCCGCGCCGAGAAGCTTGCCATGGAAGCTCCGGTCAAGCTCCTGTTTCCGCTCATTTTTTTCATCTTCCCCTGCGTCTTCGCCATCCTCATGTTCCCCATCGTCATGAAGTTCCTCGCCTCCGGGTTCTGACATGGACCGCCGCGATCCGACCCTCGTCATCCGCCGCGCCGACACTTTTCTTGCGCGCCTGGCCGGCTTGCTCTTCGGTCCTCCGCCCGCACCCGGCGAAGCGCTCCTCATCACCCCCTGCGCCGCCGTCCACACCGCCTTCATGCGCTATCCCGTCGACGTCGTGTTTCTCGACCGGGACGGCTGCATCCGCAAGACCGTTCCCCATCTCAAGCCCTGGCGCATCGCCACCTGTCGCGGCGCCCATCAGGTCCTCGAACTTGCCGCAGGCGGGGCGAGGCACGCCGATTTGCGCGAAGGCCGCCAAGTCAGGCTTGCACCACCGGTTTTTTCACGTTCCTAAGGAGAACACCCCATGCCTAAGGAGAACACCCCATGAAAGTACGATTGCTGATACCCGCATGCCTTGCGCTCCTGAGCGCCTGCAACGGCGAAGACACGGCAACCGACGCGCTCGATTCGACGATTCTCGAAAGCGCCTTCGTCGCGCAGGCCGGCCTGGTTTGCCCGGATGTCGACGCCCCCTGTTCGCCCCCGACCTCCAGTTCGACAATGGATTTCGTCAAACTCGTGACCGACACGCTCGATGGCATCCAGCCCCGTGCAATCCGCTTCAACGAGCCGGGTATTGCCTACGAGATATATGCAGAAACCGGTCCCGCCACCGTCATACGGGGCGGCGTGCCCGTCGAAACGGTCGTGACCAAGAACAGCTCAGCCAGCTATGCCAGGGCCACCCCGGAAATCATCGTGAAACCCGGCATGCTGACCTACGACGGCGGCGAGTTTCCCTATCATTCGACGCCGCCTTCCGGCGAACCGGATCTGGAGACGCGGCACTATTGCAAGTCGTTCCCTTTCGACTGCGTCATCCTTACCATTCCGCTCGCCCCCGACCTGGTTTTGCCCGCCCGCCACGTCATCGGCGTCCAGCGCTACCACTCGGTCAAGTCGGGCACCCTGCCACACATTTCCACCACCGATCGCCGCTGGCGCGGCACGCTGGGTGCGCTGACGGATCGTCTCGATGTCCTCGCTGCCGGAAATGAACCGGTCCGCTACTACGGAATTCTCACCATTCTTGGAGGCGACGGCTCACCCGTCCCCGAGTACTTGCTCACCCACTTCGGTATGGCCGGTTGTCCGGTCTCCTTCACGCTCGACCCCGGCACTCACGTCGTCGACGGCGCCGACATCCAGTGCGACTACACCGATCCAGACGGTAACCACGTCAGCTTCTCTCTTGCCGGCGAACACTTCACCTTGAAGGGTTCCCGCCTGGAGCGCGGTCTTGCTCCCACGCCGCATCCCTATTCGGTAAGCCTGCGCGCGGGGAATGCTTCGCCAGCGCCGCGCTTTGGCTACACGGATCAGGTCAGCGCCGGCGCGGACGCCATTACCGGCGCCGTTTTTGGGCCGCAGGGTCACGTTGCCGCCCTGCAGGGCAAGTCTGGAACGAGCGTCTTTGAAATCACCGCCGTACGCGATCCGGTGGCGAAGGTGATGCTGGAGCTCGACTGATCCGTCATGGCGCCGCGCCCCGCCGTCCCCGCCACCCGGCACTCCGCTCGCCCCCTCTCCCCGTCGGGGAGAGGGCGGGGGAAAGGGGGCCTCGCCTGCACGCGGCGGCTCGCCCAGCGCGGCGCCACCCTCGTCGAATTCGTCGTCGTCGTCCCCACCGTTTTGTTCCTGCTGATGAACCTCATTCAGTACGGCCTGCTCTACCACACCAAAAGCCAGCTCAACTACGCCGCCTTCGAAGCCGCAAGAGCCGGCACCACCGGCAACGCCAACCCCGGCGTCATCCAGGCCGCCTTCATCCGCTCCATGACCGGTTACCACGGCGGCGGCACCAGCACCGGCGAGCTTGCCCATTCTTACGCCAAGGCGGCCGCCGAAGCCCCGTACACCCGCATCGAAATCCTCTCCCCCACGAAGGAGAGCTTCGACGATTACGCCAGCCCCGAACTCGCCACCCGGCTCAAGACCGGCAAACGCGTCATCCCCAACAGCAACCTCGCCTTCATCCAGTGCCCGATCGACGTACCCGGCTGCAACAACAACCCCAAGAGCAACGCATCCGGCCAGACCCTTGCTGACGCCAACCTTCTCAAACTTCGCATCACCTACGGCATCCCCGAAAGGAAGCAGATCCCGCTCGCCGGCCGCTTCATGAACTGGGCGCTGGGTGAGCTCAATCCCGCCGATGCCGACACCTTCCGCCGCGGGCTCATCAAGGCCGGCCGCATCCCCGTCGTCACCCACATCGTCATGCGCATGCAGTCCCCCGCCATTGAAAATGCCAACGCCAGCATCCCTGGCCCCGGCAACGACGGCAAGCCCACCGATCCCGGCCCGGGGCCCAAGGGCGGTGAGCTGCCGAAGTGCCCGGCGACGGATCCGGCGTGTGCGCCGGGGGCGCAGCCGAAACCGAAACCCGGACCGCAATGCGACCCGGCGGTCGATCCCGACGGCTGCCTGCCGCTGGGCTGCGAGAAAGGGGATGCCCGCTGTGATCCCGGCTGCGGCAAAAACTACTGTTGCCTGCTGGAAAAAGGTCTCGTCAATGCGGACGGTTCGCCCGTCGGCGACACCGCGGCCAACAGCACCCCTGCGCCAGACAATTCCCTGCCGTCCATCACCAGGCCTTGAACCATGCATCTGCTCCGCCTAGTCCTGCTCGCCCTCCCGTTTTTCCTTGGCGCTCCCCTCGCTGGCGCCGACAGCGTCCCTGCCGAGGGCGTCACCCCCACGAAGTGCGGTCCCGCCGATTCCGGCTCCCCCTGCGGGGGTGACGGTCTCGCCAGCCAGGGCAATACCAGCGGCACCAACCAGGGGGCGGGCAACCCCATCAACTTCATCACCGGCAACAAATACCAGCAGGAAACCGACCTGCCGGCACTGCCCGGCGTGCTGGGCCTGGAAATCGTGCGTCACTACAACAGCACCCTTGCCGGGGCCAACGCCTCTCCCCGCATCCTTGGCCGCGGCTGGCGCCTGTCCTACGAAACCGAACTTTTTCCCGTTGCCAACACCCTGCAGATCATGCAGGCCGACGGCACCCGCATCGTCTTCATCCGCGATCCCCAGAACCCCAGCGCCTGCGCCACCCATGATCCCGCGCGCGGCCAACTGGCCATCATCCGCGGCCCGCGCGGCGAAAACTATCGATGGACCTGGCCCAACGGCCGCATTCTCCATTTCGACCACCGCGGCAAACTCACCCGGATCAAGGCGCCGACCGGCGAGTTCGTCAGCCTGGCGTACGATCTTGCTGGCGTTCTCGTCAAAGTCACCGACCCCTACGGCCGCAGCCTCAACTTCGGCTATCCCGTCCGGCGCAGCAGCGAACGTTTCAACGGTCTCGTGAACCTGGACACCCCCGTCGGCCGCTTCGCGTACAGTTTCGGCACGCCTCCACTCAAGAACCACGCCGGCGATCCCCGTGCGCTTCTTGCCAACCTTGCCGGCGTCACCTATCCAGACGGTACCCGGCGCCACTATCACTATGAAGACCCGCGCCACCCCGTCCAGCTCACCGGCATCAGCGTCATCACCGGCAAGACCGCGACACGCCTGTCCACCTACCGCTACGACGCCCAGGGCCGCGGCATCCTCTCCGTACGTGGCGAACCCGCACGTCTCGGCGAAGACGGCAAGCGCGTCGCCGGCACCGGCATCGAAGAGATCAAGCTCGACTTCTCCGCTCCGGGTGTCACCCGCCTTACCAACAGCCTCGGTCAGGACACCGTTTACACTCACGCCATCGTCGGCAACGAACACCGCCTTCTCGAGGCCATCGGACCCGGATGCGCCAGTTGCGGCGAAACGAACGTCCGCTATCGCTACGATGCACTCGGACGGCAAAGCGAACTCACCCGCCTCGACATCCAGGGCCGCCCTCGCCACACCGTTCGCATGGAACGTGACGCGCAGGGCAGGGTGGTCAAGCTCGCGCGCATTGGTTACCGCGCGGACAGGGCGCTGCCCGAACAAATCATCGTCCGCTACGAATACAGCGGTAATGCCGATGTTCCCAGTCTTATCGTCCGGCCCAGCGTCGTCCCCGGCAAGGAACTCCGGATTGCCGTCGTCTACGATGACGCCGCCCAGCCCATCCGGATCACCGAATCCGGATACAGCCCCATCGACAGCGAAGGGAAACAGAACCCCACCCCCATCACGCGCAACACTGCCTACCGCTACCAGCGCATCAATGGCAGAAGCCTCATTGCCGAAATCGACGGGCCGTTGCCCAACGGACCGAAGAATGACCCCAGTGATTCCGACATCACACGCGTTGAGTGGGATGGCTTCGGACGCAAGATCATCGTCTTGACGCGTCCCGGCAACGAAACCAGCACACTGCAATACGATGCCGCAGGCCGCATCGCCCACGTACAGAACGCCATGGGCTTTGGCACGACATTTACGTACACCTTCCGTGGTCAGGCCACGCGCATCGCCAGCCGGGGCAGCGGGTGGGAACAAGCCGGTATCCAGCCCGTCACCGAAAGCCATCGCTACGACGCATTGGGCAATCTGGCCGAGGTGTTTTCCGGCTCCGGTGACGCGCTGCGTCCCCGGGTCCGCATGGCCCATGACATTGCCGGCCGCCTGCTCTGGCAGGCCGAAGCCCTGGGTTTCGTGAAACAGGCGCACTACGACACGGAAGGCCGTCTCGTCCGCGCCAGCGTGCGCAGCGCGAGTTTCGAGCAGAGCGAACACTACCGTTACGACGCGTACAACCGCGTCATCGAAGTCGCCGACAGCACCGGCACCACCCGCACCCGGGCCGCCGCGCGCACGGCGCGCACCCGCCCGGCGTCGGCCTTTCATGCGGTGCATGACGATTTCGGGCGCGAAGTCATGGTCACCGGCGCAAGCCATGGCGTGCTCATCAAATCCTGGGATGCCGCCGATCGGCTCATCGAGCAGCGCGATGCCCGGCAGAATGTGCAGCGCAACACCTGGGATCTCGCCGGACGTCGCATACGACATGCCGTCATCCCCGTAACCGGCGCACCGCAGATCACCACCTGGCGCTACCAAGCCGGACGTCTGGTCGAAATCGCCCATCCCGGTCAGCACGAGCAGATCGCGTATGACGTGCGCGGCCTGGCGGTCAGCAGGACGGTTCGTCTCCAGCTTGCCAGCGGTGCTCATGTCACGCACCTTACCCGCTACGTCCACAACGACGACGGCAGTCTCAAGGCGCAAAGCCTGCCCGACGGCACTTACCTTGAATATGAACGCAACGGTCAGGGGCAGGTCGTCGCCCTGCACCGGCGCACCAGTCCCTGGACCCTGTTTGGCTGGGGCCGGCAGACCCTCGCCAGCGGCCTCGAACGCGACCTCGTCGGACTGGCGCACATTACCTATGGCAACGGCATCGAGGGGCGCTGGCAGCGCAGCCGCCAGGGCGTTCTCGCCCGCGTCGTCTACACGCGGCCACAACACCGCGCAGCCGATCCGGCGCGTCTTGCCGCCGCCACGCGCGCCGCGGTCCGGCAGCCTGTGGCCGGCAGGCTGCTCGACCTGCTCATCCCCCCGGCGCGCGCGCAGACAGCCCCTGATGCCACCGGAAAACTGCCCGGTGCCCTCGGGATGCCTGCCGAGCCGGCTGCCCTGTTCGATGCGCGCCTCATCTACGACCCGACCGGCAACGTCCTCCTGCAAGCCCAGCGCGGGCAGGGCGCTCATGCCAGCCTGACCTATGCCTACGACTCGCGCGCGCAGCTTGTTGCCGTGCAGAGCATGCCCCGCACGGCGACCCTCAAGACCGCCAGCCGCGCGCTCGAAACCAGCGCCTGGCGCTATCACTACGATCGCAACGGCAATCGTGTCCTTGCCCAGGAAGAAGTGCCCGTCAGCGAGATGGGCCAGACCCGCAGGGCCACGTATGATGCGGTGAGCAATGCCCTCATCAGCCCGCCGCCGCAGCGGGAATACCGCTGGAACGCCCAGGGCCAGCTCATCGCCGTTCGCGAGCGGGGCAATGAGCTCGCCCGCTACCGTTACGACGCCCGCGGCCTGCGCATCGCCAGAGAAAGCTTCGCCTCCGCATCGGCCTCAGTGGCAACCCGCAGCGCCGCACAGCGCGCCCATGCCGCCCACACCCTTTACAACGACGCCCGTCAGCGCATCGCCGATCTTGATGCCGGGGGTCGCATCACCCGTCAATACGTCTGGCTGGGCGACAAGCTCATCGCCACCCTCGATCCCGCAAAACCGCAAGCGCCGCGGGCGCCGGCGGATGGCATTCTCGCCGAACTCGCGCGTACCGCGCAGGCCTTGTGGAGCCGCCTCGCCGGCAACGGCGAGCGGACCGCGTTCGTTCACCTCAACCACCTCGGCGCCCCCATCGCCGCCACCGACCCCTCCGGCCGGATCCTGTGGCAGGCCGACTACGCCCCGTATGGCAAGCGCGTCAGAACCCGCGCCAAGCGCCCCCGGCCCTACGACCTCGCCCTGCGCCTGCCCGGCCAGTGGGCAGACGAAGAGACCGGCCTTTACTACAACGATTCCCGCTATTACGACCCGCAGGCGGGCCGCTACCTCAGCCCCGACCCGCTCGGCCGCCTCGCCGAACGCCTCGGCAGTCCCAACGCCTACGCCTACGTCAACAACAACCCTGCGAGCTATATCGACCCGTGGGGTCTGGTCCTGTTTGCGTTTGACGGGACAGGGAATGACGAGAGCAATCTCGACAGGCTATCGAACGTGGTGCATTTCAGGAAGTTGTACGACGATGGAAACAACCGCTACATCACCGGCGTTGGCACCGCGCACATCGACAGCGTATACGGCAACATCAAGCACTGGGCTGGCAACACATTTGATGCGGGTGGCAATTACACCGGATCTGCCCGCATCGAGCGCATGATCATCTACTTCAGAGACGAGGCCGACGCAATTGTTGACGATCACGATGTCATGGACGTCGACATCATCGGCTTCAGCCGCGGTGCCGCGCAGGCGCGCGATTTCGCCAACCGGATCGTAGCTGATACCAAAAACGGCTGGTACAGCTACAAAGACAAAAACGGCGTGTCTCAATGCCAAAAAGTCAATCTGCGCTTCATGGGACTGTTCGACACGGTGCTCTCCACCAATCTGAGTGCTTACAGCTACAACCTTGGCATACCTGAAGAGTTCTCGTATGTTGCGCAGGCCGTGGCGCTTAACGAATATCGTGGCAAGACTCTGCGCAGCCTGCCCGGTTCATTGGGTGCGTTCCCATTGGAGTCCATCATGGATGGTACGTACGGTCAGCCGCCTACCTCCGGTCAGGTCCGGATTGAGCGGGGGTTTCTCGGCTCGCACAGTGACATCGGTGGCGGGTTCGAACAAGGTGGCTTGTCCACAATTGCTCTGAACTGGATGGTCGACCAGGCACGTTCTGCGGGCGTAACAATGCGCAACGCACCCACCACTATCATCGCCAATCCGGTTCTGCATGACAAAAGCGACAATCTGTACTCGCCGACAGGAGCGCCAGCGGCGGATGGTGAAGACAGGCAGATTCGTTATCGCGATGGTTTAACCACCACACAGCGGGCGATGATCGCTTCTTCGGGTATGAGCTGGTCAGACACGGGTGAACTCATCGACTATCTGCCACGCGCGATCGACCAGGATGGCGATGTCGTTCCGCATGCGGACTTTATGACCGGCACTGTGAAAATTCAGGATTATCTCGACTGGCTTAACAAAAATCATTACAACATCAACATAACGGTACAGTAAATCATGAACGATACACTCTCACAACCCCTGAAAAGAAAGCTCCTTGGCCTGCTGGGGCTATTCCCGTGGCTACCGTCATGCAGTGCCGTGCAAACGAAAGACTCCAGCGATTTGGCCTACAAGTTTCGGGGGATACGAGGGGTTGTCGTTCGAACCGATGCGATAGGTGAAAAAGAATACGTAGCCATCATCAGTGACACCAACAGGCAAATTGAAGCCCTGTCGCGGCTCGGCCCCAAAAACAATAGCATTCTGTCCTTTTCCGGGGGCGCGTTACCTGTTCCGAAGACAGTAGGGGTAACGTGGCGTGAGGGTGCCGTCAGCATGGTAATAAAAGGGCCGGATCCATGGACAGGGGGCACCATCGTCGGTGACTACACTATAGAGGTAGCAAGCCGCATTCCCGACGCAGTGATCGAATCGCTGCGCAAGAATCCCAAGGGCGATCTGCGCATCAAGTTCCGTCTGCATCCCGAGGGGGTGTATTTAGGATGGGAGATCGAGCGGCGTCCAGACTACGACCCCATCAAGGCAAGAACGCCGGAGGGATCAAGCATTTACTACCCCCCCGGCTACGAACTGGTCGGTGGAGATTTCAAGGAAGCGCGGCCGGCATACTACCTCTGGACACCGGAGGGTGGTTTCAAGGAATTGCCTGTTCGCTCCCCCTTCTCGCCCGAAGGAAAACAGTATCTGGATACGGGTTTGTTTTTTGTGGCAGGCCGTGACAGCAGAGCCGGGATGCTCTGGGAAAAGGGCTGGCATATCGACAAGGATGGCCGCAAGGTCCTGACTGATTATTGAAGAGTCATGCCATCGCGCCCTGCCAAGGAGAGAACAGGGAGCGCCCGGTTTTGAGTGCGGGAATCACGACGGTATATGGAACGACGGCTACAAAGTCCCGCCTGGCGCGATTCCGGGCTCGGGTGCGGAAGACAGGCAAGTGCGCTATCTGGACGGCAGCAAGACCCCCCAGCGCGAAATGACCGGTACCGGCATGACCTTTGCCGATACCAATGCCGGTACCGAGCAGTTCATCACCTACACCCCGCGCGCGGATCTGCCCAAAAATACATTCGGCTACACGACCGACCAGACGGGGACGGTTGATATGCAGGGCTATCTCGACTGGCTCAATGCCAACGGCTACAACATCAACATAACGGTACAGTAAATCATGAACGACACACTCTCACAGCCCATGAAACGCAAGCTCCTGGCGCTTTTTTGCGGCCTTCCGTGGCTAGGCGCTTGCCGGTCCGGGCCGGATCCGTATCACACCGGCGGCCCGGCCGAAGACGCGCTGCGGCGGCGGTTTCGCGGCCTCAGTATTGAGTTAGTGGTCGATGCAGTCGCGGGGGCGAAGATGGGGAATGTGCATATCACGACTGATCTCGGGTACCACATTTTTGGTTCGCCTAAGATGGGCGTAGGGGGTGTTTCGGGGAGAAACAGATCAATCATGGCTGTCGGGAGCGCCAGGGTTCCACGCTGGGTACGAGTGAGATGGGGGAAACCCATTGTTGTAAGCAGCGACTGGGACGGCCCCATCATCGGTGACTACACCATCCCCGTGGCTGATCGCATACCCGACGCAGTGATCGAATCGCTGCGCAAGAATCCCAAGGGCGATCTGCGCATCAAGTTCCGCCTGCATCCCGAGGGGGTGTATTTCGGATGGGAGATCGGGCGGTATCCAGACTACGACCCCATCAAGGCAAGAACGCCGGAGGGATCAAGCATTTTCTACCCCCCCGGCTATGAACTGGTCGGTGGAGATTTCAAGGAAGCGCGGCCGGCATACTACCTCTGGACACCGGAGGGTGGTTTCAAGGAATTGCCTACTGACTCCCCCTTCACGCCCGAAGGAAAACAGTATCTGGATACGGGTTTGTTTTTTGTGCCAAGCGGTGACAGCAGAGCCGAGATGCTCTGGGAAAAGGGCTGGTATATCGACAAGGATGGCCGCAAGGTCCTGACTGATTATTGAAGAGTCATGCCAGCTGGCCATCCCGGGAAAATCAACGCGACGATGCGTCATGGTCGCGCACGTCCCCTCAGCCGGCAACCTTCACCCACGAATCCTTCAACGTCACCGTCCGGTTGAACACCGGCGCGCCCGGTTCCGCATCGACTCGATCCGCGACGAAGTAGCCGTGCCGCTCGAACTGGAACGAAGCTTCGGGCGCGGCGTCCTTGAGCGCCGACTCCAGTCGTGCGCGAATCACCGTCACCGAATCGGCGTTGAGGTCGTCGAGGAAGTTGCCGGTTTCCTGTCCCGGCTGCGCGGTTTTGAACAGGCGGTCGTAGAGGCGCACTTCGGCTTCATACGCATGCGCGGCGCTCACCCAGTGGATGTTGCCTTTGACCTTGACCGAATCGGCGCCGGGGGTTCCGGATTTGGTGTCGGGCAGGTAGTCGCAGTGCACGGCGGTGACGCGGCCGTCGGCATCCTTGTCGCAGCCGGTGCAGCGCACGACGTAGCCGTAGCGCAGGCGCACCGAATTGCCGGGGAATAATCTGAAATAACCCTTGGGCGGCGTCTCCGCGAAATCCTCGCGCTCGATCCACAGTTCGCGCGAGAAAGGGATGGCGCGCTTGCCCAGATCCGGCTGCTGCGGGTGGTTGGGGGCGAAGCAGTCTTCCGACTGGCCGTCGGGATAGTTGTCGATGATGAGTTTCACCGGGTCGAGCACGGCGATGCGGCGCAGTGCGCTGTCGTTCAAGGCGTCGCGCTGGCAGGCTTCGAATACGCTGTAGTCGATCCAGCCGTCGGCTTTCGACACGCCGATCTGGTCGGTGAAGCGGCGGAAGCCGTCCGGCGTGTAGCCGCGACGGCGCGCGCCGGCGAGGGTGGGCATGCGCGGGTCGTCCCAGCCGGAGACGTGCTGTTCTTCCACGAGCTGGATCAGCTTGCGCTTGGAGAGCACGATGTAGGTGAGGTTCAGGCGCGCGAACTCGATCTGCTGCGGCAGCGGGCGGGTGAAGAAACCGCCATCGGCGAGCTTGTCGAGGAGCCAGTCGTAGAACGGGCGCTGGTCCTCGAATTCCAGTGTGCAGATGGAGTGGGTGATGTGCTCGATCGCGTCCTCGATGGGATGCGCGTAGGTGTACATCGGATAGATGCACCACTTGTCGCCGGTGTTGTGGTGCGTCGCATGCTTGATGCGGTAGATCGCCGGGTCGCGCAGATTGATGTTGGGCGAGGCCATGTCGATTTTCGCGCGCAGTACGTGCGCGCCGTCGGGAAACTCGCCCGCCTTCATGCGGCGGAAGAGATCGAGGTTTTCCTCGGCGCTGCGTGTGCGGTAGGGGCTGTCTTTGCCTTTCTCGGTCAGCGTGCCGCGGTATTCGCGCATTTCGTCGGCGGTGAGCGAATCGACGTAGGCATGACCGGCCGTGATCAGGTATTCGGCGCAGGCGTACATGGTGTCGAAGTAGTTCGAGGCGTAGTAGAGGTGCGTGCCCCAGTCGAAACCCAGCCACTTCACCGATTCGATGATCGAATCGACGTATTCCTGCTCTTCCTTCTCCGGGTTGGTGTCGTCGAAGCGCAGGTGGCAGACGCCGCCGTAGTCGCGCGCGAGGCCGAAATTCAGAAAAATGGATTTGGCATGGCCGAGATGCAGATAGCCGTTGGGCTCGGGCGGAAAGCGCGTCTCGACGCGGCCGCCCCATTTGCCGGAGGCGTTGTGCTCGTCGATGAGGTTGCGGATGAAGTTGGCGGTGGGCGCGGGTGGAGTATTCATGATCGGAGTGGTAGGGCGTTACTGGGGCTTTCGGAAGGGGCAGGCAACGGTCACACGAGCCTCACGCCGTCCCAGTATCCGGCCAGCACGCGATCGTTGGTCAGAAGTACCAGAGGCTCGGTCATGCTCTGTGCGACCAGCATGCGGTCGAACGGATCCTTGTGGAGGTCGGGGAGCTGCAATGCTGCCTCGGTGTGGCGGCCCAGTACAGGCAACTCCGCTATGCCCATGGTATCCAGCGCTTGCCGCAGCTTGCGCAGGTCCACCGTAAAGTCGTCACGCCGCAGCGCGGTCTTGATGGCGATTTCCCACAGGCTGGCGGTGCTGCAAAACAGCATGTTGTCGGTGTCTTCAAGAAGTTCGCGGGCGGCGTCGCTGAGGCGGTCGCTCTGTGTCACGCACCACAGCAGCAGGTGTGTATCGAGCAGAAGCCGCATCAAAGACCGCCCTCGAAGGCGGTCTGGATGTCGTCGGGCAGCGGCGCATTGAAATTGTCCGGTACCTTGAACTGACCGTCGAGCAGACCCAGGCGGCGTTTCTTGGGTTGGCGTGTGAGTCGGGTCAGGCGGGCGACCGGCTTGCCGGCGCGCGCGATCACCACGTCCTCGCCGCTGGCGGCCTGATCCACCAGACGCGACAACTGGGTCTTCGCGTCGTAGATGTTCACGGGTTGCTTCATGGTGGTTTCCAATATCGCCTGAGCCAATAATCCTAATAACCGCAGTTGACCGCTTGATGCGCTCACCAGCCCCGCATGAATACTGAAAAGTGCGCTTCCGTTTGTCTTCACCTGGCAGATGAGTCCGCTACGCACCCGCTGGCACGCCGGCTCACGCACCTGCCTTTGTACCCGCAAGGAGGAGGCCGGATTCGTAAAGCCGCTTGCGCGGCAACGACTCCGCTCGCGCACCTCCTTGCAGGGGCGCCCCGGAGCGTTGGACGAGAGGCCCCGCGCAGCGCGGATCGGCCCACGCAGGGGGGCCAGCGACCGCGCCCTGCATCCCGCTTCGCGGTCGCATCCCCAACGGGCCCCTGCTCCGCGCTGCGCGGTCGCGCCTGCGGCGTCGTTGCTTCGCGGCAGACACGCGATCCGACGCACCAGCGGGCGCGTCCAACCGCGGCTCCCAGGGTAATTAGTCTAGTTGGTCAGGCAAGGCGTGGCAAGCGTTATCCGAAGCGAAGCCGATCGCGCTCGGGTTGACAGACGTCCCCTCCCTCCTCCTGCCATTCAAAAACAAGATCAACAGTCAAACAGGTTTTCAGTCAGCCAGCCGAACTGAAAAAGGGGAGAGAGATGCGACACGCGGGTTGGGGGCGGTGGTAAAACGGCAGCGTAATGATTCGGCGCTTCGTGTGGTTTGACGTTTTCCCATTTTCCCTTGGGAGTGCGGTTGAGGACAGGTCGCAGGCGGCAATCAAATGGAGGTCACCCTTAGCCACCCTGCTCGCTTGCAGCAATGCGCGGTCAGTTAATGATGCCACCGCCGAGACAGGCTTCACCGTCATACAGCACAACCGACTGGCCGGGCGTGACCGCCCATTGCGGCGCGTCGAAAGCGAGCTCCAGCATGCCGGCGTCGAGCTTGGTGATGCGGCAGGGCGCATCGGTCTGGCGGTAGCGCGTCTTCGCGGTGTAGGGTCTGTCGGGATCGGGCGCGATGCCGCTGATCCAGCTCAACTGGCCGGCCGCGAGCGTACTGCGTTGCAGCTGCGGATGGTCGTGGCCCTGCACGACGACGAGTGTGTTGGTCGCCATGTCCTTGGCGGCGACGAACCAGGGCTCCTCGCTGGCGCCTTTCTGCCCGCCGATGCCGAGACCCTGCCGTTGACCAAGCGTGTAGTACATCAGCCCTTGGTGTTTCCCGACGACGCGGCCTTCGGGCGTCTTCATGTCGCCGGGGTCGCGCGGCAGGTAGCGCTCGAGAAATTCGCGGAAGTTGCGCTCGCCGATGAAGCAGATGCCGGTGGAGTCCTTCTTGGCGGCGTTGGGCAGGCCGAGTTGTCGCGCAATCTCGCGCACCTCGGGCTTGGGAAGCCTGGCCAGCGGGAACAGGGCTGGGGCAAGCTGTGCCTGACTCAGGCGATAAAGGAAGTAGCTCTGGTCCTTGTTGGTGTCGGCGGCGCGCAGCAGCGTGGCGCGACCGAAGGGATCGCGCCCCTTGCCGACGTAGTGGCCGGTGGCGATGTATTCGGCGCCGCGTGCGATGGCGTCGTCGAGGAAGGCCTTGAACTTGATCTCGGCGTTGCACAGCACGTCGGGATTGGGCGTGCGTCCGGCCTGGTATTCGGCGAGGAAGTAGCTGAACACGCGCTCCTTGTACTCGGTGGCGAAGTTGACCGCCTCGATTTCGATGCCGAGCACGTCGGCGACCGCGAGCACGTCGAGGAAATCCTGCCGCGCGGTGCACTGCCCGGTGGTGTCGTCGTCGTCCCAGTTCTTCATGAACACGCCGAGCACGTCGTAGCCCTGCTGCTTCAGCAGATGCGCGGCGACAGCGGAGTCGACCCCGCCCGACATGCCGACGACGACCTTGGTACTCATACGCTCAGAATTTCCGGATCGGCCCGGGATACTGCGCGATGACGGCATCCGGCGTCAGCAGGGGAATGCCTTCGACGGTGGCCTGGGCGACCAGGATGCGGTCGAACGGATCCTTGTGCAGGTCTGGCAGGCTGTCGATGAACACGGCGTGCTCACTGTTGATGGGCAGTTCTTCATAGCCGTTGTCGAGCAGACCGCGGCGCAGCACGCGGGCATCGACCTGAAAGTCGGCGCGCCCCAGACCGCGCTTGATGGCGATTTTCCACAAGCTGGCGGCGCTGAACAACAGGGTGTTGCGGGGTTCTTCGATGAGCGCACGGGCGGCGACGGGCAGCCGGTCAGGCGTGCCGGCTGCCCATAGCAGCAGGTGCGTGTCCAGCAGCAGCTTCACGCCGATTCGCCAAACCGTTGTTCGATGACTTCGCTGCCCATGCGGTCGAAATCGTCCGGCACGGCGATTTGTCCTGCCATGAAACCCAGTCTCTGGATTTGCGTGCCCGAAGGGGCTTCCAGCCGGGTGACCTTGACCAGTGGTTTGCCCGCCTTGGCGATGACGAAGGGCTCGCCTTCGACGGCTTGACCGACAAGTTTGGAAAGCTGGGTTTTGGCTTCGTGAATATTGACGGTGTGCATGAGGAGGGGGCGATTGAACCAAGTCCGGTTAGTCTAGTTCAATTCGGGCCGGGATCGTGGACGTGGCCTTTGACGAAGGCCGAACTGTCGAAAAAAACCGCATTTCAGCGGCCGGTTTCGCGCTCGTCCAGGATCATGCGGCTGAAGATACGCCGTCGAGCAGCAGTGGCTGCGCCGGGCGACGTTTCCACAACGGCAGGTCTCTGTAGGAGCACCCGCAAGGGGCAGGCCGTGGTTGTAATGCCAATGAATTGGCAACAACCACGCACCGGCGCCTTCATGTCCTCCGGGTGCTCGCCGCGATTGGGCGGTGGAACCTTCACGGCATCGGGCCGGGGGCGGCCCTCCTACAACGGCGCGGACCCCCTGTAGGAGCGGCGCCCTCGCCGCGATTATCGGGCGGTGGAATCTTCACGGCATCGGGCCGGGGGCGGCCCTCCTGCAACAACGCGGCGCCCTCGCCGCGATTGTCGGGCGGTGGAACCACCACTGGGGCGAGTGCTGGCGGCGCAGGGGATGAATGTCGGCAAGACGATAATGGAGCGACACGGCTGGAAAACACGATGGCGGATGCCGCGCGGGCAGGCCCTCAGTTGAACAACCAGACGACAAGGTACGCCAGCCCCGCCAAGGCGGCAGGGATTCCAAGGGCAATTGCCAGCAAGGTGTCCGGCAGTGACCAGCGCATCTTGCACAAGACTCCAGACTCTGTTGACAGATTGGCCAAAAAGCTCCAATTCATGGGCATGTCAGCGCAGCCGTGTGCCACGCATTACTCTGTACATCGTGCCTCGTGATCGCTGACCTGACCGCGGCCTCGGCACCGCACTCGACCGGGATCGGCGTTTGCAGGGCGGTCAGCGCCTTTCTGGCGATGCGCCGGACACGCTGCCGTAGATCGGGCAGGGGGTTCCGGTATGGGGACGATGATCTTCGACATGAGGTCTCCGGCTTGGGTCTGGTTCACAGGTTGGTGTTGACCATTTTTCCTTGCAGCCAGAGGCGGCCCTCGATGTCCTGTCCGGCTTGCGGCGGCGGGGTCTATGAAGGCGACGGCGCCGAGCTCGTCGCGCAGTTTGGCGATGAGGCGGCGCACGGTGGGCTCGGAGCACTCGAGTTTCTGCATCAGGTCCGGCGTGGCGATGGCGGTGCGCCGTCCGGCGAGGATTCTGTGGAGGTCGTGCAGCCGGTCGAATTTGTTCATGACGCGCGGCGGGCCCGATTCAGACGTGATGCACGAAATCCAGCGGGAAGCGCCGACCGGCAAGATAATCCTCGACGCAGCGCATCACCAGCGGGCTGCGGTGCGGCAGGGTGCTGGCGGCGATTTCCCCGGGTGTCAGCCATACGGCGCGCACGATGCCGTCGTCGAGCGGGCGTTCAGGCTCTAAACCGGTCACGTCGCAGACGTAGGCGAAACGCAGGTAGGTGATGTCGCGCCGCGGGTAGTGCGTCGTGTAACAGCCGATGAGCGCAGTGGGCTCGACATGGTGCGCGGTTTCCTCCAGCGCCTCGCGCCTTACTGCTTCGACCAGCGTCTCGCCGCGTTCCCAGTGGCCGGCGGGCTGGTTCAGGCGCAGGCCCTCGGTGGTATGCTCCTCGACCAGCAGGAACTTGCCGTCGCGCTCGACGATGGCGGCGACGACGACGTGCGGCAGCCAGGTGTAAGCATCAGACATGCAGTTCCTTCCATTCTCCGGGCTGAAGCTTGCCCAGTTGCCATTCGCCGATGGCGGCGCGGATCAGCCGCAGCGTGGGAAAGCCGATTTTCGCCGTCATCCGGCGCACCTGGCGGTTCTTGCCTTCATGGATCACGAGCTCGATCCAGGCGGTGGGGATGCTGGCGCGGAAGCGGATCGGCGGGTTGCGCGGCCACAGGCGGGCAGGTTCGTCGATGAGCCGCGCCTGCGCCGGGCGGGTGACAAAGTCGCCGAGATCGACACCGTGGCGCAAGGGGTCGAGATCGGCGTCGGTCGGCGCGCCTTCGACCTGCGCCCAGTAGGTTTTCGACAGCTTGTGTCTGGGGTCGGCGATGCGGGCCTGTAGCGCGCCGTCATCGGTTAAAATCAGCAACCCTTCGCTGTCGGCGTCCAGCCTGCCGGCTGCGTATACGCCGGGCAGCGCGAGGTGGTCGCGCAGACCCTGCCAGCGCCCTTCCGGGGTGAACTGGGAGAGCACGCCCCAGGGTTTGTTGAACAGGACCAATCGCGCCACGCCGCAGGACGAATCATCAAAACCCCCATTTTACGTTACCCGAGCATCTGCCTTTAATCACACCTGCCATGACCTACCAGCACATCCAGATCCCCGCCGACGGCCAGAAGATCACCGTCAACGCCGACAATACGCTCAACGTGCCCGATACCCCGATCATCCCCTTCATCGAGGGCGACGGCACCGGCGTCGACATCACCCCGGCGATGCGCCGCGTGGTCGACGCCGCGGTCGCCAGGGCCTACGGCGGCAAAAAGCGGATCGCCTGGATGGAGGTGTACGCCGGCGAGAAGGCGGTCAAGGTCTACGGCAACGACCAGTGGTTGCCCGACGAGACGGTCGCCGCGGTGAAAGACTACGTCATCTCGATCAAGGGCCCGCTCACCACGCCGACGTCGGGCGGCATCCGCTCGCTCAACGTCGCGCTGCGCCAGTTGCTCGACCTCTACGTGTGCCTGCGCCCGGTGCGCTACTTCACCGGCGTGCCCAGCCCGGTGAAGGAGCCGGAGAAGGTCGACATGGTGATCTTCCGCGAAAATACCGAAGACATCTACGCCGGCGTCGAGTGGGAAGCCAATTCGCCGGAGGTGAAAAAAGTCATCGCGTTCCTGCAAAAGGAAATGGGCGTGAAAAAGATCCGTTTCCCCGAGACTTCCGCCATCGGTATCAAGCCGGTTTCCATCGAGGGCTCGGAGCGGCTCATCAGAAAAGCCATCCAGTACGCGATCGACAACAAGCGCCGCTCGGTGACCCTGGTGCACAAGGGCAACATCATGAAGTTCACCGAGGGGGGCTTCAAGAAATGGGGCTACGAACTCGCCGCGCGCGAATTCGGCGCCACCCTGATCGATGAAGGCCCATGGATGAAGCTGCCCGAGAAATTCGGCGGCATCGTGATCAAGGACGTGATCGCCGACGCCTTCCTGCAGCAAATCCTGCTGCGCCCGGCCGAGTACGACGTCATCGCCACGCTCAACCTCAACGGCGACTACATTTCCGATGCGCTGGCGGCGGAAGTCGGCGGCATCGGCATCGCGCCGGGCGCGAACCTGTCCGACACGGTGGCGATGTTCGAGGCGACCCACGGCACGGCGCCGAAGTATGCCGGCAAGGACTACGTCAATCCGGGTTCGCTGATCCTGTCGGCGGAGATGATGCTGCGCCACCTCGGCTGGGTGGAAGCCGCGGATCTCATCATCGCCAGCATGGAAAAAGCGATCCAGGCGAAGACTGTGACCTACGACTTCGCGCGCCTGATGGACGGTGCCACCGAGGTGAAATGCTCGCAATTCGCCGAGGCGATGGTCGCGAAGATGTAAGCCGGCCTGCGGCCCATCGGATGATCGGCTCGAACTGCCGGCGGCATCGACGAATCTCGATGCCGGCGCCGCGGGATGTGTCGCTCAGACCGCTTCGGGGGCGGCCCACCAGCCACTCATCAGGCGTTCGGGTTTCGCCAGGGCGCGCACCTGCGCACTGGTCGCCCAGTCTTCGAGCTGGACGACGAGGCCAGCATAGACACCATAGCCGGCGCCCGCACGAATCTCGCCGTCGGTTTGCAGACTTTCGCCGACCCGGATCGCGCCGCCGGCGATGATGGCGTCGTGCGCCTTGATGCCCCAGCCGGCTTCCAGGTGGTCCTGGCAATGAATGGCGGCGCCCGCCTCGATGCCATGGGCGACGCGGACGGCATGGGCGCTGCTCATCGCGCCGCCGGTACGCAGGCTGCCGTCGCACTGCACGGTGTCCCGGGCGATCAGATCCAGGCCGATATGGGCGCTGCCGCCGACCCTCAGCGGGCCGGCGCAGGACAGATCCCGTTCGGTGCGCAGGTTGCCGCCGCAGCGCAGCGGGCCGTCGGCCTCGATGCCCCAGTCGGCCTTGATGTCGCCGCCCGCCTCGAGTGCGCCGCCGCAGCGGATGTTGCCGTCGGTCCGGATATCCTCGCCCGCGGTGATCGACTGGCCGGCCCGTATTCCCCCGCCCGCCCGGATCGTACGTCCCGCACGCAGGACCGTGTCGACCTCGATGTTGCCGCGCACCTCGAGCGTGCCGGCGAACACCATGGCGTGCGCGTCGATCGCGTCCACCGTCAGCACCGCATCGGTCGGGCCGAACTGGGTCAGCAGCCAGCAGGCGTCGTCAACCCGGCCATCCTTGACGAGGGCGTCGAGCAGCGGCTGGTAGTCGCCGCCGTGCTGATGGGTGCGCAGAAACCAGCGGAAGCCCTCGGCGCAGGGCCGCTTGGCCTTGAGGAAGTCGCGGGTCAGATCCATGGCGCCCCCATCTTGCCGGACAAGCGCTGGCCGAGGCGCTGCAACAGGCTGGAAAGGCCCGCGGCAAGGGGCGGGCGACGGCGCATGGCGGCCCGAGGTGGTTCGTGTTCCAGCCAGGAAAGGTGGACAAAGCTGGGGGCGTCAAGCATCGGCCTGACATGAACGAGCGCACGCATGGTGACTCCCAAGAGCGCAGCCGCATCCGAAGACAAAGCGGCCGCCAACGCGCCTGGCTTAGGCCCGGCGATAGATGTTTGCGCAAATGAGAGAAAGGTGGGGGATCGCCGGGCTCAGGTATCTGCGTCCGGCGGGCAGGCACTCATGACACTCGTCAGCTTGAGGCCGAGCGCGTGCATGCCTGCCATCAGGGTCTGGCGGGCGGCAAACGAGCGGACGAGGCAAAGGGAAGCACGCATGG
>JACDJA010000777.1_pt1 | contig 32577 bp, 29 predicted proteins | sample 7449241 | NCBI WGS metagenome assembly JACDJA01 (sample SAMN14253289, study PRJNA609438) | sludge metagenome | isolation source: initial anaerobic sludge | collected 2018-12-20 | reverse complement strand
CGCGGGAAGGGGAAGCCTCTTTTTACTCATTCAAGGCGGACGGCTTCGCCGCCGCCTAACTCCAGCGTTATGTTGCTTCAACAATAACTTTTTGGACAGCGCATACCTATGTCATTTAATTGGGCGACAATTTTCCTGCTTTTTATCGGTGCAACAACTTGCAGTCCTTCAAATGGTCAGGCGGCGGAACGCTCAGCTCCGGAGCCAGCCACCATAGATATCCATATGGTGCGTCCTGGCGTGTGGGTACATACCTCGTACTACACCTATCCCGACGGAACACGATATCCGTCCAACGGGCTGATTGTCCGCGAAGGCAATGGCCTTCTCCTTGTAGATACGGCGTGGGGCGAAAGCCTGACTGTCGCTCTGCTTGGTCGAATCAAGTCGGAGATTGGCCTTCCTGTCCGTCGCGCTGTTGTAACACACGCGCATGGAGACCGCATTGCGGGCGTTGACGCCCTTGAAGCGCGTCGTATTGAGGTGTATTCCCTTCCCTTGACGCACAAGCGTGCCATCGGAGAAGGCATGCCCGTACCAGACCACGCGTTAGCTGGGCTGGATATCCCCGGATCAAGCGTTAAGTTCGGTTCTGTCGAGCTGTTCTATCCTGGGCCTGCCCACGCACCCGATAACATCATGGTGTGGGTACCGTCCGAGCACGTACTATTCGCCGGGTGCGCGGTCCGAGCCGCCGCTGCCACATCCCTTGGAGGGATCGCCGACGCAAACAAGGTTGAATGGCCTGAGGCAATTCGTCGTGCTCGTAGTCACTACTCGGAAGCCACGGTTGTCGTGCCGGGACACGGTGTGACCGGTGATCTGAAGTTGTTGGACCACACACTTTCACTGTTCGATGACTAAAAGGTGGGAGAGTAGGTGTGTCACTCCCGGCAACATAACAAGTCAATGCAGCGGACGCGGTACCCGCGCCGCTGATTTCCGGCGTTAGGCGTCAAGTCCATATGAGTCAAGGGGAAGCGCAGTGAGCAAATTTGTTTGGCCTTCTATCGGGTTCTACTGCCTGTTCGGCATCGGTGGATTCAATTCTGAAGTGCACCACTCACGCAGTGAGGTGGCGCAGGTGCGGTAGCCTGGTTCCTGCCTTTCGGGGCGGCCACGGGCTTGGCGGGTGCGTATGTGATGGGCTATCCGTTGTCCCGCGGAATGATCGCGGGAGGCGTAACGGGCGCGTTGCTTGGCTGGCTGGTTGCGTTCATCATGCTTCGCTAGGCGGCGAGCTGACGGTTGGGGCTCCCGGTGCTTCGGGCGCACAGATGAAGAGGGACGTGCTTGACTGCCGCTCTGCCCTGTGCATTTGGGCCTGCGATTCCCGGCCCGCTTCCCGGCGCTGGTGCGCTCCGGCCGCCAGGGCGCTGGCCGGCAGTTTGACCCACCCATCGCGAAGGAAAACTTGCCATGAGCAGAGTCACGGGCATTGGCGGCGTCTTCATCAGGGCGGCGGATCCGGCCGGGTTGCGCGCCTGGTACAGGGAGCACCTGGGGATCGATGTGCAGGCCTGGGGCGGGGTAGCGTTTCGATGGGTAGACGCGTCCGGGCGCGCAGCGGGCGGAACGACTGTCTGGGCCATCAATGATGGCAAGGACTTCGCGCCAGGCACGGCTTCGTTCATGATCAACTACCGGGTGACCGATCTGCACGCGCTTTTGGCTGCGCTCCGCGAAGAAGGATGCAACGTGCTGGACAGGATCGAGGAGTCGGAGTACGGCAAGTTTGGTTGGGTCGTGGATCCGGAAGGCAACAAGCTCGAGCTGTGGCAGCCGCCGGAAGGTCAGTAGGCCCGCGGGGCGCAGCCGAACTCTCGTGAAGACGAAGCAGACGCGCGACGCGGGGTGGCCGGGTGTCCGGCTTTGGCTCTCCCAGGTGGATCGCATGCGCGCTTTGTACGCCCTTGCGGCATCCGGCGGCATGATGCTGGCCATCCGGTCTGCCCGCCTGGACGACCCGGCTGCCATCCGGCCCATGTTGGACGCATCGGCGTCGCGCGCCCGGCCCTGGACGCGCATGGATGCGTCCATCCCACGCTTCGGGGAAGCGCCGCCGGGAGCGATGCAGCGCGGAGCTGGCCGGACATGACCGCCCTGCATGTCGCCGCCGCGCTGATCTTCCTGCTTGGGCTCGCCCACTCGGTGCTTGGCGAGCGCTACATTCTGCTGCGGCTGTTCCGTCGCCGCGATCTTCCCCGGCTGTTCGGCGGCACGGCGTTCACGACGCGCACCTTGCGCTTTGCCTGGCACCTGACAACCGTGGCCTGGTGGGGCGTGGCGGCGCTTCTCTGGCAGGCCGGGGCGGGCACGCTTTCCCAGGGCCGCACCCTGTCGATTGTGGGCTATACGCTCGCCGTGTCCGCGCTGCTGCCGCTGATCATCACGCGCGGCCGGCACCTTGCCTGGGTGGTGCTGCTCGCGGTGGCTGGCATTGCGCTCTGGTACGCCGCGTAGGCGTGGCGCGTTGGTGCCGCGGCGCTGGCGCTGCCGCGCCGGCACAGGCCAGGCGCGGGGTTCGTCAGTCGAAGGGCGCCGCGAGGATCACATCCGATGCGCCCGCCAGTTCGCCCAGCATCGCCGCATTGACCTTCAGGATCGCGCCGCCCATGGCCTGCGCATGCGGGCCCATGTTGGCCGGCGTATCGGTGCTCTTGTGGTAGTGCGGATAGATGTCCCAGTCCGATTCGATGGCCAGCAGGGTCTGCCGGCCGGCGTTGAGGTAGGGCACGTGGTCCGATCCCCAGGCGCTGGTGCTGAGGAGGACATCGAGGCCGGGTACATAGGTTGCGGCGGCCGCGCCGAAGCGCTGGAGGTAATTCTGCCAGGCGGGGTAGCTCTCGAAATCCACGGAAAGATCGCCATCGACGCTGTAGCCGATCATGTCCATGATGACGACCGCCTTGACCTTGGCGATGTCGCCGCTGGCGGTAAGCGCATCGACGTTCGCCTGGCTGCCATCCAGGCCCTGTTCCTCGCCGGCGTAGCACATGAAGAGCACGCTGCGTTCGGGGCGGAACGGCAGCAGTGCGCGCGCGAGCTCGATCACGCCGGCGCAACCGCTGGCGTTGTCTTCCGCGCCCGGCGTGTTGGTGATGCTGGAGGGATTGGCGTTGCGCGAATCGTAGTGGGCGCCGACGATTACCCATTCGTCCGGGTGCGTGGTGCCGGTCCATTGGCCGATGACGTTCTGCCGGGTGATGCGCCCGGACGGCCCCCACATCTGGAAATCCTCCATGCGCGTCGTCAGCCCGAGTCCGGCCAGGCTGGCGCCGATCCAGTCGCGCGCGGCGAACAGTTCCGTGGTGCCGAAGCTGGAACGGTCCCAGCTGGCCAGCTGGCTGACATCGTCGAACCAGCGTGCCGCATCGATATGCTGCACGATCGGCATGATGCCGGGATCGGGCGGCGCGGTCACGCCGGCATCCAGCCGGTACTGGCGGGCAATGACGGTGTCGGGCGCCACGCGGCGCCAGGCCTCGTCGGCCGTGGTGGCCTGCGGCAAGGCCTGGCCCACGCCAAGGCGGCGCAGTTCCCAGCGCCCGCCGCGGGCAAGCAGCTCGCCCGGGGCGTCGTCCGCGGCCGCGCAACCGGTGGCACGCAGCGCGAGCTGCTCCGGCGCGAGTGCATCGAGGCGGCCCAGCACCGGCAGGGCCGCTGCCTCGCCACGGTCCTGGCCCTGGCCGGCGACCAGCAGGGTATTGCCCAGTTCCAGCCACCAGTCAGCGCGCTGCTTGAGACGATCCACATCGCTGGCACTGGCGCTGCGGATATCGACCAGCACGGCCGGTTCGACGGTGGCCGGCGGCACGGAAGCGCCAGCCAGGGCAAGCAACAAGGGGGCGACAGGAAGCACGATTCGATCCACGGCAAAAGGCAACGCGCCAGTTTAGCGCAGCTGCGGGCCGGCGCCGCACCGGGTGGCCATCGCGCGGAACCCCGCCGCCTTCCGCCGCGCCGCGCCCGGATCGGGTCGCCGGGCGTCGGAGCGGCTGGCTACCTGGCGGCGCCCTGCCCCTGGGTCGGATCGGCGTAGAGCACCTCGGCCGGCTGGAACAGGATCCAGGAGGTGGCGATGTACTTGTTGCCGCTCTTGGGCTGGTTGCCGCGGTGGGTGTGCGTGAAGCCGGCCGGTGCGATCAGCAGCGACCCGGTCTTCGGCGTGATCTTCCTCTGCTGATGGAAGAACTCGGTTTCACCTTCCTCGAAGTCGTCATTCAGGTAGACCGTCCACAACAGCACCCGATGCAGGTTGTCCATGTCGCCGCGCTTGGGCGAGGTCTCGCTGTGCCAGTAGGGATAGCCGCCCTCGTTGGCGAAGTAGCGTTGCATGTTGATGCGACCGGGGCGGAACAGCTGCACCACCAGGCGCTGCAGTTCCGGATCCTGCAGGGCGACGATGTCGGCGGCGCCGAGCATGGTGCGCTCGCCGGCGCCGGTCTGGCGGAACAGCGCAGTCGGCGCCAGCGCCAGGTACGGGAACTTGCGCACGTAGGCCATGAGGCAGCTCAGCATGGCGTTGTTGAACAGGTTCTCGGCGTTTTTCCATTCCGGGTTGCCGCTGACGTCGAGATCCCAACTGTCCTTGAGGTTCGTGTTGACGCCGCCGGTGGTCGCGCCACGCCTGAGCTTGGGACTGGCGTCGAAATGGGTCAGCAGCTCGGCGCAGACGCTCGGTTCGATGGCTCTTTCGTAGACCTCGATGAAGTCCGGCGTTTCCATCAGGTAGCGGCCTCGAGGTGGTAGCGGGTGGCGCGCTCGACTTCGTTCTTCGAGCCGAGGAAGACCGGCACGCGCTGGTGCAGCTGGTCGGGTTGAACGTCGAGGATGCGTTCGCGCCCGGTGGTGGCCACGCCGCCGGCCTGTTCGACGATGAAGGCCATGGGATTGGCCTCGTACATCAGGCGCAGCTTGCCCGGCTTGGAGGGATCCTTCATGTCGCGCGGATAGATGAAGATGCCGCCGCGGGTGAGGATACGGTGCACGTCGGCGACCATGGAGGCCACCCAGCGCATGTTGAAATCGCGCCCGCGCGGGCCGGTCCTGCCGGCCAGCAATTCCTCGATGTAGCGCTGCATGGGCGCTTCCCAGTGCCGCATGTTGGACATGTTGATGGCGAATTCGCCGGTGTCCTCGGGGATGGTCAGGTTCGAGCCGGTCAGGACGAAGCTGCCCTGTTCGCGATCCAGCGTGAACTGGTGGACGCCGTGGCCGAGCGTCAGCACCAGCACGGTGCTGGATCCGTATACCGTGTAGCCGGCGGCGACCTGGCGCGTGCCCGGTTGCAGGAAGGTGCTTTCGTCGGGCTCGGTGATGCCTTCGGGGCAGCGCAGCACCGAGAAGATGGTGCCGACCGAGATGTTGACGTCGATGTTCGAGGAGCCGTCCAGCGGATCGAACACCAGCAGGTAGCCACCCTTGGGGTAACGGTGCGGAATCGGATGCGGATCGTCCATTTCCTCGGAGGCCAGTGCGGCGAGGTGGCCGCCCCACTCGTTGGCTTCCAGCAGGATCTCGTTGGACAGCACGTCCAGCTTCTTCTGCGTCTCGCCCTGCACGTTCTCGGTGCCGGCGCTGCCGAGCACCCCGCCAAGCGCGCCCTTGCCGACCGCAATGGAGATGCGCTTGCAGGCGCGCGCGACCACTTCGATCAGCAGCCGCAATTCGGCATCGATGCGACCCTGGTCGCGCTGGGCCTCGATCAGGAACCGCGTCAGGGAGACGCCGGACGAAAACGGGGGCGTGGACATGGGCACAGCTCCGCGGGGATGGGGTTCGGCATTGTCGCCAGTTGCGCCAGCGCTTGCCAGCGAGGTGGCGCGGCGTGGCACACTGGCACCCTGTGCAGATCGCTCCGGAGGAGGCTCGACATGTCACGCATGCTGATTCCGTTCCTGATGCTGGGCCTGGCCGCTTGCAGCGCCTCCTACACCGGCGGCGAAGGGGACGGCGGGTTCAGCAAGGTCAACGGTGCCGTGAAGGTGGAGGCCGGGCAACAGGCCGGGGATGTTTCCACGGTGAACGGCGCTATCCAGATCGGCGAGGGCGCCCAGGTGGCCAAGGCATCCACCGTCAATGGCGCCATCCATCTCGGTCCGCGCAGCCAGGCGAAGCAGATCAACACGGTCAACGGCAGCATCAGCCTGGGCGAAGGCGCGCGCGTGGATGGCGACATCGGCGCGGTGAACGGCGGCATCCGCCTGGCGCGCGGCAGCGAGGTCACCGGCAAGCTCCACAACGTCAACGGCACCATCGTGCTGGAGGCGGCCAGGGTCGACGGGGGCATCGAGACCACGGGCGGCGACATCACGGTGGGCGCCGATTCGCACGTGGGCGCAGGCATCCTGGTCGACAAGCCGGGCGGCTGGTCGTTCGGCTTCTCGCGCGACCCGCGCATCGTCATCGGGCCCGGTGCGGTGGTCGATGGCACGCTGGAGTTCCGGCGCTCGGTGGAACTGCTGGTCAGCAATCAGGCGAAGATCGGCCCGGTGAAGGGCGCCACGGCGAAGATGTTTTCCGGCGACACGCCGTAGCGCAACGCGGCGTCGGCCGGCCACCTGGACGCGGCGCGCAGTGGAGCGCCCTGGCGGTGCGCGACCCCGGCCTGCCCGCGGTTCCCTGCCGCGCGGCCAAGCCGCGCGCAGCGGCGCCCTACACCCGGTAGCCGCGGTGGATGGCGACGATGCCGGCGGACAGGTTGTTGACGTCCACGCGCGCGAAGCCGGCGGCTTCCAGCATGGCCTTGAGGGTCGCCTGGTCCGGATGCTTGCGGATCGACTCGGCGAGGTAGCGATAGCTTGCCGCGTCGCCGGCGACCAGGCGGCCGATGCGCGGCAGCACCTGGAAGGAATGGAAGTCGTACAGGGGCTGCAGGAATTTCGCCTTCAGCGCCGAGAATTCCAGCACCAGCACGCGCCCGCCGATCTTGAGCACGCGGTGGATCTCGGCCAGTGCGCGTTCCTTGTGGGTGACGTTGCGCAGGCCGAAGGCCATCGTGACGCAATCGAATGAGCGGTCCGCGAACGGCAGCGCCTCGGCATCCATCTGCGCCCAGTCCAGCCCGCCCAGCAGGCCACGGTCGAGCAGGCGGTCGCGGCCCACGCGCAACATGTCGCCGTTGATGTCGCCGACCACCACGCTGCCCGCCGCACCCACCCGGGGCAGCAGCAGCGCCGCGATGTCACCGGTGCCGCCCGCCAGGTCCAGCACCCGATCGCCCTCGCGCACGCCGCTGGTGGCGATGAACCAGCGCTTCCACAACCGGTGCAGGCCGAACGACATGAGGTCGTTCATGATGTCGTAGTTGCGCGCGACCGAACTGAAGACCTCGCCGACCAGGCGGGCCTTGTCGGCCTCGGGCACCTCGCGGTAGCCGAAATGGGTGGTGCCGGGATCGCTCATGAGGGGCATGCTACAACAAGCGGCGCGTGCCTCACGTACCATGTCCGGCATCGACATTCGGGAGGCTGCGGCATGGGGCCCTGGTGGCTGGCGGCATTCGGCCTGGTGATCCTGGTCGGCATCATCATTCTCTTCAATGCGCTGGTCGCGGCGCGCAACCAGGTGCGCGCGGCGTGGAGCGATATCGACGTGCAGCTCACGCGCCGCCATGACCTGGTGCCGCAGCTCGTCAGCACGGTGAAAGCCTATGCGCGCCACGAACAGGCAACGCTGGAAGCGGTGGCAAGCCTGCGTGCCCGCGCCCTGGCAGCCGCGTCGCCGGCGCACAAGGCCGGTGCCGAAGACGCGCTCGCGCGCGGCGTGACGCAACTGCTGGCGCTCGAAGAGCGCTATCCGGACCTCAAGGCGAACGCCAACTTCCTGCAGTTGCAGCGCGACCTGGTGGCGATCGAGGACCACCTGCAATACGCACGCCGCTTCTACAACGGTGCGGTGCGCGACCTCAACAACCACATCGAGCGCTTTCCGTCCCTGCTGGTGGCGCGCCTGGCCAGGTTCCGCCCGGCCGAGTTCTATCGCGCGGATGGCGCAGTGGAGGCACCCGTATGACCAGGAGGCTCCGAGGCTGGGTGACGCTGCTCGCCCTGCTGCTGCTCTGCGCCACGGCCAGCGCCGACGAGCGCATCCTCGACTATCACAGCGAGATCGTGGTCGGCGCCGACGCCGGCATGCAGGTCACCGAGACGATCCGCGTGCGCAGTGAAAACCTGCGCATCGTGCACGGCCTGTACCGCGATTTCCCCACCGACTACCGCGACCGCGGCGGCAACCGCGTGCGCGTCGGCTTCGAGGTGGTCGGACTGACGCGCGACGGGGCAGCCGAGCCCTTTCATACCCGGGCGCAGGACAACGGCGTGCGCGTGTATTTCGGTTCCGAAGACACCCGCCTGGCGCCTGGCGAGCATACCTATGCCCTGACCTACCGCACCACGCGCCAGCTCGGCTTCTTCGACGACCACGACGAGCTGTACTGGAACGTCACCGGCAATGGCTGGGAGTTCGCCATCGACGCCGCCAGTGCCGCGGTCACGCTGCCTGGCGCCGTGCCGCCCGCGGACCTGCGCCTGGATGCCTACACCGGCGGCCAGGGCGTGCAGGGTCGCGCCTGGCGCGCGGAGGCTGACCGGCCCTCGCACGCGGTGTTCGCGACCACCGCGCCGCTCGCGCCGCAGGAAGGCCTGACGATTGCGCTCGGCTTTCCCAAGGGCGTCGTCAGCGCGCCCACGGCGCGCCAGCGTGCGCTGTGGTTCCTTGGCAACAATGCCGGCGTGCTGGCGCTGTTGACCGGCCTGCTGCTGTTGCTGGCCTGGTACCTGGTGCAATGGTCAAAGGTGGGCCGCGACCCGCCGGCGGGCACCATCATCCCGCTGTATGACCCGCCGGCCGGGCACACGCCGGGCGCGCTGCGCTACGTGGAACGCATGGCCTGGGACAACCGCTGCGCCGCGGCCGACCTGGTGGAAGCGGCGGTGCGCGGGGCCATCCGCATTTCCCATGCGGATGACAGCTTCAGCATCGAGCGCACCGGCGAACCCGAGCTTGCGCCGAGCACCGCCAGGCTGGTGCGCGAGCTGCTTGCCGGCGCCAGGCGGTTCACGTTCGAACGCAGCGCGCATGCGCGCATTTCCCGCGCGCTCAAGGCCCATCGATCCGCGCTCAAGGCGACCTATGCCGGCAGCCACTTCCGCAAGAACACGAGCATCGTGGTGATCGGCGCGCTGATCACCCTGGCCGCCGCCATCGGTGGGGCACTGCTGGTCGGCGGCCTGGAACGCACGGTCGGCACGACCTTCATGCTGGTCTGGCTGACGGGCTGGAGCGTGGCGGTATTTGCCCTGTGCGCCGGGGCCATCGGCGCGTGGCGCGAAGTGGGTCGCCAGCCCAGCCACAAGCGCGCGCTGGCGATTGGCGGCGCCATCCTCATGAGCCTGTTCGCCGTGCCCTTCGTCATCGGCGAGCTGGCCGGCTTCGGCGCGCTGGTGATGCTCTCCGGGGTCGGCTTTGCCATCGCCGTGCTCGCCCTGATCGCCACCAACCTGCTGTTCGCGTGGCTGATGAAGGCACCCACCCAGGCCGGGCGCAAGCTGCTCGACCAGATCGAGGGCCTGCGCCTGTACCTGGGCGTGGCCGAGCGCGATGACCTCGCCCGCGCGCGCGAGCCCGCCATGAACGCGGAGCAGTTCCAGCGCTTCCTGCCCTATGCCCTGGCGCTGCAGGTGGAGGACACCTGGACCAACCGCTTCGCCGCGGCCGTCGGCCCCGCCGCAGCGGCCGCCGCGGCGAGCTCGATGGGCTGGTACCACGGCAGCGATATCGGGCGCTCGGCAGGCCTGGGCAACTTCGCCAGTGCCATCGGCACTTCCTTCAACAGCGCGATCGCCTCGTCCTCGAGCGCGCCGGGCTCGTCCTCCGGTGGCGGCGGTGGCGGATCATCGGGCGGCGGCGGCGGCGGTGGCGGCGGTGGCGGCTGGTAGGGCGCGCACTGCCAGGTTCGGGGAACCAACGGGCCGCGCGGAAGCCGGATCACAGGCGGGGAAACTGCGCGCAGGCGGGACCACACGTGCGTTGCGGTGCCCGATGGGCCGCGCGGGCGACGCGGAACGGCTCAGGAATGCCGGACCGGCCGTGCGCCCGGCTCGCGGGACAGGCCGGCCGCTTCGAGCGCCGCCAGGTAGGCCTGCCAGTTCTTGTCCTGCTCGCGGCCGAGCTCATGCAGCACGTCCCAGGAAAAGATGCCGCTGGCATGGCCATCGTCGAAGCGCAGCAGCACCGCGTAGTTGCCCACCGGCTCGATCGCCATGATCTTGATGTACTTGCGCCCGTACACCAGCGTGCGCTGGCCCGGCCCATGGCCCTGCACCTCGGCGCTGGGCGAATGCGTGCGCAGGTATTCCGCCGGAAGGCGGAAGGTGGCGCCATCATCGAAGGCGACCTCGAGCACCTGCGAAACCTTGTGCAGGGTGATCTGGGTCGGTACCGGTGCAGCCATCAGTGGATGCTGTCGGAGACTGGCACTCGCGGGCTGCGCGGACCGGTCGGCGACCCGGCCACCTGCCAGAGCGCGTCGAGATAGCCCGAGCCGAAGCCGATCGAACCGATGCCCTCGAACTCGTAGGCGCCGGTATCCGGATACCAGCGCGCATTCGGATCGAGCTCGCGCAGGACCAACGCGCCCGGTTCCACCGCATCGAGCTGGCCCACGTAGCTGATCTCGCCCTCGTCGTCCTCGACCATGTTGACCGCGATCAGCGGCGCACAGGCGGCGGCGGAACGCGCGATCGAGGCCCAGTCCTCGAGCGCGAAGCCGGGCGGCAGATGCAGGACCTGGCCACGCAGCGCCAGCGCCTTCTCCACGAATTCGCGCGACGGATCGACCTCGGCCGTGCTGATGTCGCCGATGGCGATGGCGATGTAGCCATCGAAGTGCATGGTGTCGGCGACCTCGGCAATGAGGCAGAACTCACGCGACAACGCGACCGGATAGCCGTGGATGGTGCCGGGCTGCAGGCCCTCGCGCTGGATGCGCAGGGGCAGGCGCTGCTCCAGCGCCATGCGAAGCTCGGCGCGCGCGCCGCGCGGCTTGAACTGGACGATGGTGCTCATGTGCGTATGGTCGGCCAGCGGAGCGCAAGGTGCAAGGTCGCAACGTTGCAGCGTGCGCGGCGGCCCGGTCCTCACAGGATGTAGCGCGACAGATCCTCGTCCTTGACCAGCTCGCCAAGGTGCTCGTCCACGTAGGCCGCGTCGATGCGGTAGTGGTGGCCGGCGCGGTCGGACGCCTCGAAGGAGATGCCGTCGAGCAGGCGCTCGAGCACCGTGTGCAGGCGCCGCGCGCCGATGTTTTCGGTGGTTTCGTTGACCTGGAAGGCGATTTCGGCGAGGCGCGCGATGCCCGCGTCGGTGAACTCCACGTCCACGCCCTCGGTGGCGAGCAGCGCGGTGTACTGCTTGGTCAGTGCGTGCTGGGGCTCGGACAGGATGCGGCGGAAATCCTCGGCGCTCAGCGCCGCCAGTTCGACGCGGATCGGGAAACGGCCCTGCAGTTCGGGCACCAGGTCGGAAGGCTTGGCCAGGGAGAACGCGCCGGAGGCGATGAACAGGATATGGTCGGTCTTGACGATGCCGTACTTGGTCGAAACCGCCGAGCCCTCGACCAGCGGCAGCAGGTCGCGCTGCACGCCCTCGCGGCTGACGCCGGCGCCACTCCATTCGCCACGCTGGGCGATCTTGTCCATTTCGTCGATGAAGACGATGCCGTTCTGCTCGGCGTTCTCGATCGCGCCGACCTTGATTTCCTCGTCGTTGACCAGCTTGCCGGCTTCCTCCTCGATCAGCAGCGGGCGCGCCTGGGCAATGGTGAGCTTGCGCGCCTGGGTCTTCTGCCCGGCCAGCGACTGGAACATGCCGCGCAGCTGGCTGGTCATTTCCTCCATGCCCGGCGGCGCCATGATCTCCACGCCCAGGTTGACGGCGAAATCGAGCTCGATCTCGCGCTCGTCGAGCCGCCCCTCGCGCAGCTGCTTGCGCAGCTTCTGGCGCGTGTCGCCATCGCGCGAGTCCGCTTGCAGCGGCTCGTTGGCGAAGGCCGGGCCACTCTGCCGGCGCGGCAGCAGGGCATCGAGGATGCGGTCCTCGGCGCGGTCCTCGGCCTGGGTGCGCACGCGCGCCTTGGCCTGCTCGCGGGTCATCTTGACCGCGGTATCGGCGAGATCGCGGATGATCTGCTCGACATCCTTGCCGACGTAGCCGACCTCGGTGAACTTGGTGGCCTCGACCTTGATGAACGGCGCATTGGCCAGATTCGCCAGGCGCCGCGCGATCTCGGTCTTGCCCACGCCCGTCGGGCCGATCATGAGGATGTTCTTGGGCGTCACTTCCTCACGCATGCCCGGCTCGAGCTGCATGCGCCGCCAGCGGTTGCGCAGGGCGATGGCCACCGCGCGCTTGGCCGCGGCCTGGCCGATGATGTAGCGATCGAGTTCGTTGACGATTTCGCGGGGAGTGAGTTCGCTCATGGACCGGGATTCATTATTGGCAAATGGGCATTGGCGCGGCGGTGCAGGAGTGACGGTCCGCGCAGCTCGGATCGCGCGCAAGGGAGAGGCGCCGGGCGTGTCTTCAGCGGTTCCCTATTCCCCATTCCCGATTCCCAGCTCTTCGATCGTGAGGTTGTGATTGGTGTAGATGCAGATGTCGCCGGCAATGCCGAGCGCCTTCTCGACAATGGTGCGCGGATCCAGATCCGTGTTCTGCAGCAGCGCCTTTGCGGCGGCCTGGGCGAAGGGGCCGCCCGAGCCGATGGCGATCAGGCCGTCTTCGGGTTCGAGCACGTCGCCATTGCCGGAAATGATCAAAGAGGCGGACTTGTCGGCCACCGCAAGCAGCGCCTCCAGGCGGCCCAGGCGCCGTTCGGTGCGCCAGTCCTTGGCCAGCTCCACTGCCGCGCGAGTGAGGTTGCCGCCGTGCTTGTCGAGCTTGGATTCGAACAGCTCGAACAGGGTGAAGGCATCGGCCGTGGCGCCGGCAAAGCCGGCCAGGATCTCGCCCTTGCCCAGGCGACGGATCTTGCGCGCGTTGGCCTTCATCACCGTGTTGCCCAGCGTGACCTGGCCGTCGCCGCCGAGCACCACGTGTTCGCCGCGGCGCACCGAGACGATCGTGGTGGCGTGGAAACTCTCCATGAATGACTCCGTGCACGTGAAGCGGGGAAATGGCATCGACGAGCGCCTTTTCAAGCGCGCGCGCCTTCGCGGCAGGCCAGCCCGCTTTCCGCAGGCAGCGCACCTGGTGATATTCTTCGCCGCGGGGTCATCGGCAGGAGTGATTGCGCGCACGCGCGTGCGCGCGATGGCTGGCCGGGCGCCAAGCGGGGGCGCACCGGCCCATGCCCGGCATGGGTGGATGCGTTGACGAACATCACGCAACCGTTTGCGGGGAATCCATGCAAAAACCCATCACCCTGGCCATCATGGCCGCCATCGTCTGTGCCGGCGGCATGCTGGCGCCCATTCATCCAGGCGTTGCGGCCGCCGACTCGGCCCGTGCCCTGAAGGCCCTGGTGCCGCAGGCCGCCGCGCCGGCCGGCGCGCAGCTGATCGAAAGCTACGGCGGTTTCGGCCTGTATGCCGTGGATAGCGCGCAGCTCGGCCAGATGCCGCCGGGCCAGGTGCATGCCGACCCGGAAGCGGACATGCTGCTGTTCAGCGCCCATCCCTTCGATACCCAGCGCGACATCCTGCAGGCGCCTGCGCCGTTCTCGCTCACCGGCGCGCAGGGTCCGCGCCTGGAGGTGGTGCAATTCGTCGGCCCGGTGAAGCAGGCGTGGCTGGACGAACTCGCCGCGCGCGACATCCAGCCGGTCCAGTACATCGCCAACAACGGCTACCTGGTCTGGACCGATCCCGCCGCCCGCGCGCGCCTGGAAACGCTGCGGGCGAACTCGACGTGGCTGCAGTTCAGCGCGCCGCTGTACGGCTTCCTGAAGGTCGATCCCACGCTCTCGACGCGCATGGCCACGCCCGGCAGCAGCAACGACGAGGTGGACATCGTCGTGCAGGTGTACCGGCATGGCGCATCCGCGGAGACGCGCGACTTCGTCGAACGGCGCGCCATCACCCCGCCCGCGCAGCTCGGTCCGGTCGGCCCGGGCAAGCCCGACCTCACCTGGACCAGCGTGGCCAATCGCTACGACAACCTGCGCCTGCGCGTGCGCCTGGACGACGTGGCGGCCATCGCCGAGCGCCCCGACGTGACCTTCGTGGGCGCCTTCTCGCCGCGGCGCATGATGGACGAAAAGCAGAACCTGATCATGTCCGGCGATTTCACGCCCGGCCCGACATCCATGGATTACCTGCAGTTCCTGATCGATCGCGGTTTCAGCCAGAACTTCGCAGACTATCCGCTGGTCGACATCACCGACAGCACCATCAACGAAGGCGGCACCGGGGTCACCGTGCTCAACACCGCCGATCCCAGGCTGCGCGTGGGCGGCAGCGCAGCCGGCGCGTCGCGCGTGGCGTATTTCCACAACTGCTCGTCCACCCCGGACTCCTCGGTCGGCGCGATCGACGGCCATGGCTCGCTGAATGCCGGGATCGTCATCGGTTACGACCAGACGACCGGTGCGCCCTACCAGGACAGCGACGGCCACCAACTCGGGCTGGGCATCAATCCCTTTGGCCGCGTTGGTTCCACGGCGATCTTCGTGCCGGGCTACAGCATTGCCGGCTGCGGCAACAGCGATGCCGGCGTGATCCTGTCGAACTGGCAGAACGGCGCGCGCATCAGCACCAATTCCTGGGGCGCGACCTATCCGCCCACGACCTATGATGATTCCGACCAGGCCTACGACATCGGCGTGCGCGACGCCGATCCCGGCACACCCGGCAACCAGGAGCTGATCTATCTCTTCGCCGCAGCCAACAGCGGCCCGGGAGCCGCCACCGTCTCCTCCCCGGGCGCGGGCAAGAACGTGATCACCGTCGGCGCCTCGGAGAACACCCGCCCGTTCTGGACCGATGGTTGCAGTGTGGGTCCGAGCGGGGCGGACAACGCCAACGACGTGATCAACTTCTCCAGCCGCGGCCCGGCGCCGGGGCAGCGCGTGAAGCCCGAACTGATCGGCCCGGGTACCCACATCCAGGCCGGCGCCAGCATCTATTCCGGATACGACGGCAGCGGCGTGTGCGACAAGTACTACCCGCCCGCCCAGACCATCTTCGCCGCGTCCTCGGGCACCAGCCATTCGACGCCAGCCATGGCGGGCATCGCATCGCTCGCGTATTGGTGGATCCAGCAGGGCGGCGCGGGTGACGCGGCCGGCAGCGTGGACATGCTCGGCGGCAACCGCGCGCCCAGCCCGGCGGGCATGAAGGCCTGGCTGATGGCGCATCCGAAATACCTCACCGGGGTCGGCGCCAACGACACCCTGCCGTCCAATGCGCAAGGCTACGGCATGCCGAACATGAGCGACATGTTCGACGCCACGCCCAAGGTCGTGCTCGACCAGAGCGAGGTCTTCGACAACACCGGCGAAACGCGCAGCTACACCTGGGGCGTGGTCGATCCGGGCAAGCCGGTGCGCATTGCGCTGGCCTGGACCGATGCCTTCGGTGCGCTGGGCACCAGCCCGCAGGTCAACAACCTCGATCTGAAGGTCGAGATCGACGGCCAGACCTATCTCGGCAACGTCTTCAGCGGCGCCTTCAGCACCACCGGCGGCGCAGCCGATACGAAGAACAACTACGAGGCGGTGTTCCTGCCGGCCGGCGTGAGCGGCGATCTCACCATCACCGTCACCGCGACCAACATCGCCGGTGACGGCATCCCGGGCGTGGGCGATGCGACCGACCAGGACTTCGCCATCGTCTGCAGCAACTGCGCGCAGGCGCCGACCTTCACCCTGCGCGCGACGCCGATGGCGGACGAAATATGCGCCGGCAGCGACTTCAGCGCCAGCGTGGCGGTGGGCTCGATCCAGGGCTATGTCGACCCGGTGCAGCTTTCGCTCGCCGCGTTCCCGTTTGGCGCCAATCTGGCGGTGACGCCGGATACGGTCACGCCCCCCGGCGCGGCCCTGGTGTCGGTCACCGATTCGGCGGGCGTCGGCGCCGGCACCTTCAATGTCACGCTGGCCGGCAATTCGGGGGCGATCAGCAAGTCGATCGACTTCAGCCTGACTTACGCCACCCAGGCACCCGACGAACCGGCCCTGGACCTGCCGGCGGACGGGGCGACCAACCAGAGCCAGACGCCGGTGCTGTCCTGGCTGCCAGCGGCGCAGGCGTCCAGCTACCTGGTCGAGGTCGCCAGCGACGCGGACTTCACCAGCATCATCGCTTCGGCCACCGTGGCCGGCACCAGCTGGATCGTCACGCCGGCGCTCGATTCCAACACCCGCTACTACTGGCGCGTGACCGCGGCGAATGCCTGCGGCGACAGTGCCGTCGCCGGCCAGCGCATCTTCGGCGATGGCTTCGACGGCGTGCCGCTGCCGCCCCTGCAGCAGGCATCCAGCAGCTTCGTCACCCTGGCCCTGCCGGGCGACTGCTCGATCGGCAGCACCCAGGAAGTGCTCTGGAGTGACGACCTGGAGGGCGACACCAGCGGCTGGTCGCACAGCGGCACGCAGGACTCCTGGACGCTCGGCTCCGCCGCGCACGGCGGCAGCAAGGCCTGGCAGGCGAACAACTTCAACTCGGTCTCCGACCAGCGCCTGGTGTCGCCGCCCGTCACCCTGCGCAGCGACCTCGGCAGCCAGACGCTCTCGTTCTGGAACCAGCAGTCGATGGAAAGCCGCAGCGGCGGCTGCTTCGACGGCGCCATCCTCGAAGTGAGCGCGGACGCCGGCGCCACCTGGACGCAGGTCCCGGGCGCGGCGATGCTCACCGATCCCTACGACGGGCCGGTCTCGGGCAGCTACGCCAACCCGCTGGCCAACCTGGATGCATGGTGCGGCAACCCGCAGCCTTACCTGAACTCGGTCGTGGACATCCAGGCCTGGGCCGGACAGACCGTGCAGTTCCGTTTCCGCATGGCCAACGACCAGTCGGTCGGCCGTCCCAATCCGGCTTGGGCGATCGACGACCTCAAGGTCGCCGGCTGCGCGGCGGACTGAACGCAGCTAACCAGGCGGCTCGGGCCAGGTCGTCCTGCCCGAGCCGCCGTGGCGCAGGGAATGCGCCGTTGACGCGCGCCCGGCCGTGCTTGCGCGCTTGCGGTGCGTGAGCATGGCCGATGGGCCGCGCGCATTCGCGCCGTTCGATCAGCTTTCGCCCTTGCCGCCGCGCCGCCGCGCCCGCGGGTGCGCGGCGTCATAGACCCGGGCCAGGTGCTGGAAATCGAGATGCGTGTAGATCTGCGTCGTGCCGATGTCCGCGTGGCCGAGCAGTTCCTGTACCGCGCGCAGGTCGCCCGAGGATTCGAGCAGGTGGCTGGCACAGGAATGGCGCAGGAGGTGCGGATACACGCGCTTCCAGACGCCCTGCTCCTGCGCCCGGCGCTTCAGGCGCGCGCGCACGCCGTTCGGCGTCAGTGGCCGGCCGCGGGCACCACGCACCAGTGGGTCGTCCGCGTGGCCGTGATCCTGTTCCCGCAGCGCATCCAGTGCCGCGCGCGCCTTGGCGCCGACCGGCACGATGCGCGTCTTGGATCCCTTGCCGGTCACGCGCAGGAGTTCGCCGCCGGCTTCGAAGTCGCGCCAGCGCACGCCACACAGTTCCGAGACGCGCAGCCCGCTGGAGTAGAGCAGTTCCAGCAGGGCGCGGTCGCGCACTGCCTCGGGGTCGTCGCCCGGCACCTCGACCAGTTGCGCCATCTCGTCGGTGTCCAGCACCTCGGGCAGTTTGCGCCTGAGTCTGGGCGTGCGCAGGGCATCGGCGGGGTTCACCACCACCTCGCCCTCGCGGGCGAGGAACCGGAAGAAGCTGCGCCAGGCGGAGGCGAAGCCGCGCAGCGTCGAAGGCGCGTGGCCGCGCTCGCGATGCAGGCTGGCGAGCAGGGCCTGCAACTGCGCCGCCGGCAGCGCCGACCAGTGCGCCACCTGCTCGCGTTCGGCGCGTTCGGTCAACAGGGCCAGCGCGTGCGCATAGTGCTCGATGGTGCTCGGCGCGCAGGCGCGTTCGACCCGCAACCAGGTCAGGAAGCGATCGACCGCCACGCCAAGCGGCGTGGGTGGCTGGGCCGCGCGCCCGGCGCGCTCGACAGGTGTGCTCACCGCTTCAGGTCCGGTAGCGCGCCAGCGCCTGCCCGACCGCCTCGCCGATCAGCTTCAGGAACACCGTGCCCATGCCCGGGTGGAAGCGGTTGGGCTCATGGCTGCCGATGGCCAGCAGGCCAGCGTCGCCGATCGGCAGCAGGACGGCCGAGTGCACCTCGCCGGCATCCGCACCGAACAGGGCTTCCAGCTTGTCCTGCTGCAGGCGTCCGCACAGTGGATCGCCGCGCTTGAAGAATTCGTCGAAGGCCGGCATGGCGGCGGCGCCGCCGGGCTCGACGATCAGCCAGTCGGCGGCCGGCAAGTCCGGATCGGCGCGGAACAGCACCAGCCGCACCAGGTCGGTATGGAAATCTTCGGTCAGGCACGCGGCCACGGCGCGCGCGGTACCGGCCAGGTTGCCGGCGCGCATCAACGCAAGGGTCAGCGTGTGGACCTGGATCATCAACTGCTCGTTGTCGTGCGCAATGTCGATCAGCTCGTGCAGGCGCCGGGCCAGCTCGCGGTTCTTGTCGCGCAGCACTTCGAGCTGGTAGCTGGCCAGGGAAGCTGCCGGACCCTGCTCACGCGGCAGCACCAGCGCCAGCGCGAGATCCGGAAACTCGCCCAGGAACTCGGGATGCCGGCGCAGGTAGCTGGCCACTTCCATGGCGGTGAGACCGTCCTTGACGCTGAGTTCGCTCATGATGGTTCCCTTCAGGTTGGATCACGTCGGCCGTGGCCGCAGGCGGATTCGGCCGGTGGTGCGGGCAGGGCGTCCTCAGCCATGCCACTCGCCCTCGAACACGAATTCGGCCGGCCCGGTCATCCACAGCGGATGACCCGGTCCGGGCCAGTCGATCCGCAGCATGCCACCCGGCAAGGACACGCGCACGCCGGCATCGACGCGTTGCCACTGGCGCAGCACGGCCACCGCGGCGCAGGCGCCGCTGCCGCAGGCCTGGGTTTCGCCCGCGCCGCGTTCCCACACGCGCAGGCCAATCGCATCGCGCGCATGCACCTGGGCGAAACCGACGTTGCAGCGCTCCGGAAAGACCTTGTCCTGCGCGATGCGCGGGCCGAGGCTGGCCACCGGCGCACCGGCCAGCGAGGGCACCTCGAGCACGGCATGCGGGTTGCCCATCGACACCGCACCAAACGACAGCGTGTGGCCATCGATTTCGAGGGTGTAGCGCTGCGCCTGCACCGGCACCGCCAGCGGTATCCGCGCCGGCTCGAAGCACGGTTCACCCATGTCGGCGCGCACCTCACCATTCGCATGCACGGTCACGGCAACCAGGCCGGCCGGGCCTTCCAGCCGGGCCTGGCGCGTCGGCAGCAGGCCCGCGCGATCCAGCCAGCGGGCGACGCAGCGCAGGCCGTTGCCGCACTGGCCCGCCGGCGAACCGTCGCGGTTCCAGATGGCATAGGCGAAGGCCGCGCCCGGCGTGCGCGCCGGCTCGATGGTCAGCAACTGGTCGAAACCCACGCCGCGGTGGCGATCACCCAGGCGACGGATCGCGGCGGCGTCGAGCGCCAGCGGCGCGGCCCGGCAATCGACGATGACGAAGTCGTTGCCAAGCCCGTGCATCTTGCTGAAGCGCAAGCCCACGCCCGCGGTCTCAGCCCTGCGCAGGGGCTGCCTGCGCGGGCGCGGTCGAAGCCGGCGCCGGCTTGACCAGCGGCCCCTTGTTGCCGCAGGCGGCGAGCAGGAAAGCGACGAGGACGAGCACGGCAAGGTGGCGGCAGGTGCGGGCGGACATGCGTAGTTCCGGGACGGGCCTGACCGCAGTATAGCCACCGGCCGGCGCTGCGGCGGTATGCTCAGCCCATGTCCACCGCATCGATCATCATCGCGCTGTATGCAATTGCCGGCCTGTGCGCCGTGCTCGCGCTGGCGCAGCTGTTCGCCGTGCGCCGGCGCTGGCGGGAACGTCGGCGCCTGTCCGCCGGACACCGGGCACTGTGGAGTGCGGTGTTCGTGCTGCTGGCCGGGCTGGCCGGCCTGGGCGGTCTGACCCTGACCGGCTGGCACCGCCTCACGTCCGAGGCGCTGCTCGCCCACATCGACACGCACCAGCTGGCGCCGCAGCGCTTTGCCGTGGTCGTGACGACCCCCGACGGCACGCGCCGGGAAATCGAGCTCAGGGGCGACGAATGGCAGCTCGACGCGCGCGTCATCAAGTGGCAGCCCTGGGCGGTGGCACTGGGTGCGCCGCCGCTGTATCGGCTGGACCGCATCAGCGGGCGCTTCCGCGACGTGGCCAGTGAAGCCGCGCAACCGCGCAGCGTGGCGGCGCTCGCCGACCAGCCGGCGCTGGATGCGTGGCAGTTGAAGCAGCGCTTTCCGCGCTGGCTGCCATGGATCGATGCCGACTATGGCAGCGCCGCGTACCTGCCCATGGTGGACGATGGCCACTTCAGCGTGACGCTGGCCGCTGGAGGCGGCCTGGTCGCGCGCGCGGCCGATGCGGCGACCCAGGCACGCATGCAGGCCGCCGGCTGGTAGGGGCCGTTCAGGGCGCCAGCGGCTTCTCGTACCGGCGCGCGTCCTGGCCATCCTCATAGAACGCACGGCGCTCGCCGATCAGGCGGTAGCCGTGGCGCTCGTAGAGGCGCTGCGCGCGAAGGTTTTCGCGGCGCACCTCCAGGCGCAGCAGGCGATTGTGGCGCCGGCACGCGGCATGCTCGGCCTTGGCCAGCAGGCGTTCGCCCACGCCGTGCCCGCGTGCCGCGGCGGCCACGGCGAGCGAGTACAGGCGCGCCACGCTGCTGTTGCGCCGGAAGAACACCAGGGCGGCGCCGAGCAGGTGCTGCTCCAGCGTGGCGACGAAGACCTCGGCGGTGAGACTCTCCAGGTGCCGGCGCCACTGGCGCGCGCTGATGCGGTCGCTCGCGAACACTTCGCGCTCGAGCGCGATGAGGGCCTCCAGATCGGCGATGGTGGCACGGCGCACGTGCAGCTCGGCCATTGCAAGTTCCCCCGCCAGGCGGCCACGCGGCCGACAGGACGCGCAGGGTAGTCGTCCCGGCCCGCCATCGCAACGCCACCCGGGCGCCACGCACGCGGCGCTGCCAAGCGGCGACAGCGCGTGTACACTGCGCGCCGCCCCCTTCCCGTGCACGCGCAGCCATGCCCCACTCAGCGCTTCGGCGCGCCTCCCGTTCCGGCGTCCCGCCGCCCCGTCCCACATGAGCCGACTCGTCATCGTCGTCGAAAAGGCGTCCGACTGGGGTTCCTACTACCCGTCCGACAACGTCATTGCCGCGGCCGACTACCTCAAGTCCGCCAACGACGTGGAGCGCACGCAGGTCATCAACCTGTGTCGCAACTACAAGTACCTCGGCACCGGCTACTACGTGTCCCTGCTGGCCGAAGCACGCGGCCACAAGGTGATTCCGTCGGTGCGCACGATCAACGACCTGCGCCGGCGATCGCTGTACGGGCTGGACATCGAGGACCTCAACGCGCGCCTGGGCAACTTCCTGCCCGCCGGCGGGCGCGACACCACCGATTTCGGCATCCTGGTGTATTTCGGCGAGACCTCGTACCCGGCGCTGGACGACCTGGCGCGACAGGTGTTCGAAACCTTTCCCTGCCCGATCCTGCGCATCGAGTTCGAGCGCGAACGGGTGTGGCAGATCAGTTCGATCAAGCCGTCCGGGCTGCACTCGTTGTCCGATCCGCAGGAAGATGCCTTCGCCCAGGCGCTGGACAAGTTCTCCAAGAAGCTCTGGCGCAAGCCGCGCGCACGGCGCAAGTTCCGTTTCGACCTGGCCATGCTGGTCGATCCGCGCGAAACCCTGCCGCCGTCGAACAAGCGCGCGTTGAAGTCGTTCATCGAGGCGGGTGCGCAGCTGGGCATCGAGGTCGATACGGTCACGCGCAACGATTACGCCAAGCTGGCCGAATACGATGGCCTGTTCATCCGCGCCACCACCGCGCTCGACAACCACACCTACCGCTTCGCCAATCGCGCCGAGAAGGAGGACATGGTCGTCATCGACGATCCCGGCTCGATCCTCAAGTGCACCAACAAGATCTACCTCCACGACCTGCTGAAGTCGCGCAAGCTGGCCACGCCGCGCACGGAGATCGTGTACCGCGACGATGCCCGGGCGCTGGCCGGCCTGCCCGATCGCCTCGGCCTGCCGCTGGTGCTGAAGATCCCGGATGGATCGTTCTCGCGGGGCGTGGTCAAGGTGGAGGACGCCGCGCAGCTGCCCAAGGCTGTCGAGGGGCTGTTCCAGCACAGCGCCCTGGTGCTGGCACAGGAATACCTCTATACCGAGTTCGATTGGCGCATCGGCGTGCTGAATCGCGAACCGCTGTATGCGTGCAAGTATTTCATGTCGCGCGGCCACTGGCAGATCTACAACCACGCCGCCAAGGGCAGTGCGCGCTCGGGCGGGTTCCAGACCCTGCCGGTGCGCGAGGCGCCCACCGACATCGTGCGCCTGGCGCTCAAGGCCACGGCGGCCATCGGCGACGGGCTCTACGGCGTCGATCTCAAGCAGACTGCGCAGCGCAGCGTGGTGATCGAGGTGAACGACAATCCCTCGATCGATGCCGGAGTCGAAGACGGTTACCTGGGCGGGGACCTCTATCTGCGCATCATGGGCGAATTCCTGCGCCGCATGGAAAGCAAGCGGCTGGGTGCGGGGCGGCGCTGAGGACTTGCGTCCGCGCACCATGCACTCCATGTCCAGACACGAGCCGGCGACCAGGCAGTTGACCGGGACGCAGCCTCTGCGGCGCGTCCACGCCCCATGCCTCACGCCTGGCGCGCAGCCAGGTCCGCGCCGGCGCAACGCGCAGGGTGGGGCCCGCGCGTCCCGCGCATGCCGCAATGAGAACCCGAAGTTCCTACCGCGTATCCTGATGCCCGCACCACCGGCACCCAATCCAGACTCCGCATCACCGGCGCGCGTCGACGCGGACGTCGCCGCGCCCCTGCCGCTGCGCACGCGGCTTGCCTGGTGGCTGCTCGCCTACCTCAGCCTGGGCCTGGGCCTGCTGGGCGTGCTGCTGCCGGTCATGCCGACCGTGCCCTTCATCCTGCTGGCGGCATTCGCCGCCAGCCGTGGCTCGCCGCGCCTGCGTCGCCGGCTGCTGGCGCACCCGCAGTTCGGCACGGCCATCCGCGACTGGGAACGGCATGGCGCCGTGAGCCGCCGCGCCAAATGGCTGGCCACCGCCAGCATGGCCGCCGGTGCGGTCGTGCAGGTGATCATTTCCCCGCTTGCCAGCATCTTCGGCATCAGCTGCATGGCGCTGGTGACCTTCTGGTTGTGGCGACGGCCCGAACCGCAGCCCCGCTTCGACAGCTAGCTGCGCGCGCAGCTAGCTGCCGGCGGGCCTGCCGCACCCGCCGGGAGCGACGACCTCAGCGCGCGCCGCGCTGCTCGACGCGAGCGCAGTGCAACGGAGGTGCCGCCCAGCGGATGGACGATTGCCGGACGCCACGCACGCGCCGTGCGTGCGCCGCAAGGCGCCGCAGGGGGACGCGCAACGAGGCGAGCAGGCGGCGCCAGCGCAACCAGGCAAGGTCGATCAGCGGCGCACCGGCCAGCCAGAACGGCCAGGTGGCGCCGGTCGCCGCGTCGCCGCGCAAGGCCGGGACCAGGACCAGCGCCGCAATGCCGACCCCGAGCCAGGCCAGCAGCCAGACCGGGATGGCGGGCTCGGCCGAACGGCGCACCGGCGTGGCGCGGCGGCGAGCGCGCGGGCGTTGGCGCGCGGGTGGATGGCCCACACTGAGGTCGGGGACGACGAACATGCCAGCACTCCGTGACAGGAATGGTGCGAGCCTGCATGGCGCGCGTCTCACCGCCTGCGACGCCGGGTGCGGGGCGCATGCAATAATCGCCGCGGACCTGGTGGAACACGCATGGAACAGCACGGCTTCCTGCCCTATGCGGTCATCCTGTTGCTGGCCGCAGTGGTTGCGGTACCCCTGGCGCGGCGATGGCGGCTCGGCGCGGTACTCGGCTACCTTGGCGCCGGGGTACTGATCGGCCCCTCGGGGCTGGGCCTGATCGGCAACAGCGAGTCGATCGCGGAGTTTTCCGACTTCGGCGTTGCGCTGATGCTGTTCGTCATCGGCATGGAGCTCTCGCCGCAACGCTTGTGGGTGATGCGGCGCACGGTGTTCGGTGCCGGCAGCCTGCAGGTGGCACTGAGCGCGATCCTGCTCGGCGGGGCGATCTTCGCCCTCGGGCTGGACTGGAAGGCGGCACTGATCGTGGGCCTGGGCCTGGCCTTGTCCTCGACTGCGATCGACCTGCAGCTTCTCGCCGAGCGCAAGGAGCTGACCAGTGCCCACGGCCGGCTGGGATTTGCCATCCTGCTGTTCCAGGATCTGGCCGCCATTCCGATCCTGGCGCTGATTCCGATCCTGGGAGGCGGCGCGGACGAATCAAGTGTGCTCGGCGACCTGCTCTCGGCGCTGCGTGTGGTCGGCACGCTGGCCTTGATCGTGGTGGCCGGGCGTTACCTGCTGCGCCCGATGTTCCGCGCGGCCGCGCAGGTCGGCTCGCCGGAGGTATTCACTGCCGCGACCCTGCTGGTGGTGGTCGGCACCGCCTGGCTGGTGGAACTGGCCGGCATCCAGATGTCGCTGGGCGCCTTCCTGGCCGGCATGCTGCTGGCCGATTCGGAGTACCGCCACGAGATCGAAGCGCAGATCGAGCCGTTCCGCGGGCTGCTGTTGGGCCTGTTCTTCGTCGGCATCGGCATGTCGCTCGATGTGCAGCGGGCGGTGGCGGACCCGCAGTTCGTGGCAATGCTGGTGCTGTGCCTGGTGGCGATCAAGGCGCTGGTGCTGTACGGCGTGGCGCGCTGGGTGGCGCACGAGGACCGGGCGCAGTCGCTGGCACTGGCGGCACTGCTCGCGCAGGGCGGCGAGTTCGCCTTCGTCGTGCTGGGCCTGGCCGCCTCGGCGGCCCTGATCGCTCCGGGCCAGCGGGACCTGGCGATCCTGGTCATCACGCTGTCGATGCTGGCGACGCCGCTGCTGGTGCGCGTGCGCGCGGAGCTGATGCCGGTGGCGCGCAAGACGCCGGCGCGCCCTTTCGACCGGGTGGACGCAGCCACGCCGCGGGTGATCATCGCCGGCATGGGCCGCTTCGGACAGATCGTGGCGCGCATGCTGACCGCCAACCACATTCCGCTGACCGCACTGGACAACGATCCGGCCCAGGTGGACTTCATGCGCCGCTTCGGCAATGTCGTGTTCTATGGCGACGCCGCGCGGCTGGAGCTGCTGCGCGCCGCCCAGGCCGACAAGGCGGAGATTTTCGTCATTGCCACCGAGGATCCGGAAGCGAACCTGCGCACCGCCCGGCTGCTCAAGCGGCACTTTCCGCAACTCAAGGTGTTTGCGCGGGCGCGCAATCGCCAGCACGTGTTCCGGCTGATGGACCTGGACGTGGGCTACATCGTCCGCGACACCTACTTCTCCAGCCTGGAACTGGCGCGCGGCGTGTTCGAGGCGCTCGGTTACGACAGGCGCGCCGCGGACGGCTACGTGCAGCAGTTCCGCGAACACGACGAGCGCCTGTTGCGCGAGCAGTACCCGGTGTACGACGATGCGGCGGCCCTGCTGCAATCGGCGCAGGAAGCGCGCGCCGATCTCGAACAGCTGTTCCGCGCCGACATCGGGCGCGGCGAGGACGACTGACATGCGCGGGTTTGCCTTGGCCGAGATGGCGTTGCGCAGCTTCGACCGGCAGTTCGGCGCGCGCTGCCGGGTGCAGCGCCCGGATCGCTATCGCCTGCTCGACGCGCTACGTCCGGACGTGCGCCGCATTGCCCGCGGTGGCGGGGTGTCCTATGTGGGCGCGAGTTTCGGCGCCGGCGTGATCAGCCAGGACCTGGGTGCATTCGACCGCCTGCTCGCCTTCGATGGCGAGCGCGGTCTGCTGGAAGTCGAGGCCGGTGCAACGATCGGTGCGGTGCAGCGTTTCGCCCTTTCGCATGGCTGGTATCTGCCGGTCACCCCCGGACATCCGCGGGCGACCATCGGCGGCTGCATCGCCGCGGACGTGCATGGCAAGAATCCGGCCCGGGACGGGACCTTCCGCCGCCAGGTGGAGGCTTTCGAGCTGCATTCGCCAAGCTGCGGCAAGCTGGTTGCCAGCGCCAACGCACACGCCGACCTGTTCGCGGCGAGCTTCGCCGGCTTCGGGCTGACCGGCCTGATCGTGTGCGCCCGGCTGCGCCTGGCGCGGCCGCCGGCCAGCCTGATCCTGCGCCGGGTGCCGGTGCGCGATCTGGCCGAGGCGGCCGACGTCCTGCTTGAGGCCGCCAATGCGCGCCTGCTCTACGGCTGGCACGACGGACGCGCAGCAGCGTTCGGCCGCGGCGTGATCCAGATCGGCCTGGCCGGTGATGCAAGCCAGGGCCGATCGCGGCGCGCCCGCGCATCCCGGGATCTGCCCGGCCAGTTGCGGCCGTGGCCGCTGTGCGCCTGGCATCGCAGCACCATTGCCGCGGCCAACACCTGGCTGGGCGCGCGCTGGCGGCGCCCGGGACAGGCACCCATCGACCTGGCCGAGGCGCTGTTTCCGCTGAACCGGGCGCGCGGCTACTTCGCGGCCTTCGGCCCGGGCGGCATGGACGAAGCGCAATGGCTGATCCCGCACGCCCGCTTCGATGCGTTCGCGGAGGCCTTGCGCGAGGAAGTGGCGCGACGCCGGCCGCGCATCACCCTGATGGCCAGCAAGCTGTTCGCCGGCCCGGCAACGGACCTGGCCTTCGACGGCCACGGCATCGCGCTGGCGATCCAGCTCGCCGCCCCGCGCGAAGCGGCGCAGGCCGGGTTCCTCGAGGCGCTGGCGGAGCTGGCCATCGGCCACGGCGGGCGGCCGAACCTGGTCAAGGATTCCAGCCTGACGGCCGCCACCGTACGCCGTGCCATGCCGGCCTTCGAGGCGGCGCGTGCGCGCCTGGCCACGCACAATCCCGGCGGCCTGTACGGATCGGAACTGAGCCGGAGGCTGGCGTTGTGACGACGGTGGTGGTGGGCGCGTCAAGTGGCCTCGGGCGCGCGCTGGCCGCCGAGCTCGCCGCGCGCAGGCACGACCTGCTGCTGGTGGCATCCGGGGCGCGCGACCTGGCGGCCCTGGCGGCGGATCTGGGTCTTCGGTACGGCGTCGAGGTGCGCACGCTGGCGCTGGATCTTGCCCGCGAGGTGGACCCGGGCGCGCGGCTGCTCGGTGCACTGGATGAAGCAACTTCGATCGATGCGCTGGTGCTGGCGGTGGGCGTGTCGCAAGCGGGCGACGACTTTGCCCTGGATGGCGCAGCCATCGGCGAACTCGTCGCGGTGAACCTGCACGCGCCTCTGGCGATCGTGCATGCGCTGCTGCCGCGCCTGCGCGCCGCGCGCGGCAGCGTGGTCCTGGTGGGTAGCGTGGCGGCAGTGCGTGGGCGCCGGCGCAACGTGGTGTATGCGGCGTGCAAGCGCGCGCTGGTGTCGCTCTACGAGAGCCTGCGCCAGGCCCATGCGCCCGGGGATCTGCGGGTGCAACTGTATGAACCGGGCTTCCTGGCCACCAATCTGACCTGGGGCATGGCCCTGCCGTTCGCGGCGGTTGCCCCGCATCGCGCCGCGCGACGGATCGTCAAGGGCCTGCGGCGCGGGTCGGGGCGACATTTCCTGCCGCGCGGCTATGCCCTGCTTGCCTGGCTGCTGCGCCTGCTGCCCTGGGGGCTGTATCGGCGCTTGCGACAATGACCGCCGTGGGCGAACGTCAATCCTGCAGGCGCGCGGGCTGGCGCAGGGTCTGGCGCACGCCGGGGAGGGTGTCGGCCAGGCAGTCCAGCTCGTTGGCCACGTCCGTATAGCCGAGCAGGGCGGCAACGTCCGCGGCGCGCCGGTCAAGGCTGTCCACCAGGTCGAGCGAGGCGCCGTAGGATTTGAGCAGGCGCGCGCAACCGAGCAGGCCGTGCATGGCGCAGGCGTGCAGCGCGCTGACGCCACGCTGATCCTGTATGTCGAGGGTCGCGCCATTGCGCAGCAGGTGTTCGAGCAGGCGGCGCAGCACGTCGGCGTCGCAGGGCGCGCCGGGCTTCGCGCCGGCGCCGAGCAGGATCAGAACGACGTCCTGGCCGGCGTGGTTGCGGCTGCCAGGCCGCGCGCCGTGGCGCAGCAGCAGCTCGAACAGGGCCGTCGCGACGTCGGGGTCGCCACGCTCGAAGGCGAACTGCGCTGCGGCGTGGAGCGGCGTGTTGCCGCTTGTGTCCGCGGCGTTGGCATCGGCACCGGCCTGGAGCAGGGTGTCGGCAAGCGCGACCTGACCGAGGGCGGCGGCCAGCGCCAGCGACGTGGCACCGCCGGAAAGTGGCAGGTCGGCGGCGACGCCATGACTGAGCAGGGTATGCACGACGGTATCGCGGCGTGCGCTCACCGCCGCCGCAAGGGCGTGCATGCCGACATGCGCGGTGATCGCCGGGTCGGCGCCGGCCTCCAGCAACTCCACGACCAGGGCGGTGTGACCGGCACCGGCGGCGCGGATCAGGGCGGTGGCGCCGTGGCCATCGACACTGTCCAGTGGCAGGTCCAGTTCGAGCAGGCGCGCCACCGCAGCGCGGTCGCCGGCGGCGGCGGCGGCCACCAGGTCGCCTGCGCGCAGGCGCCGGCGCGGCAGCGGCCAGGGCGACCAGTCCAGCCACCAGGCCAGGTCGGGCTGGTCGCGTACCAGGGCCAGGCCCAGGGCCGTTTCCCCGTTGGCCGTGGGCGCATCGAGGTTGGCGCCGGCCAGCAGCAACTGCTGGAGCACCGGAATGGCCTGGCCGGTCGGCAGCCCCAGCGCCAGATGCAGCGGGGTGTGCCCCTGGGCGTCGCGCGCATCGGGATCGGCGCCGTGGGCGAGCAGATGAGCCGTCAGCCGGGCATCGGCAGCGAGCACGGCAAGATGCAGGGCCGTGCGCCGGTCCTCGGGATGGGTTCCGCAGCAATCGGCACCGCGCGCCACCAGTTCCTGGGCGAGGGCACGCGTGGCGGCCCCGGCCGGGCCGCCAGACGCGGCGGCAAGCGCAGCGGCGACGACGCCCGCCCCGCCGACCGGCGCACCCCGCTCGACCAGGTCGCGCAGCGCCGGCGTGGTGTCCGGCAGGCCTGCCAGCAGGGTCGTGAACAGGCTGCGGCCATCGCCCAGGCGAACATCCGCATCGACGCCGCGATTGAGCAGCCAGCAGCGCGCCTCGGCATGCTGTTCCGCGGCCAGGTCCTCGTAGAGCTCGGCAAGGGTGCTGGGGGGCCAGTCGGCGATGGCATCGTCAAAGCCGGCGGCAAGGTCCCAGCGCTGGTGGCGCAGGGCTTCGAGCAGATGATCGGCACTCGCCGTGCCGAAATCCGGCTTGCCGAAGCTGCTCGGCAGGTGATGCGCGGGATCGAGCAGGGCCACCAGCGGCCAGCGCCCCGCGGCGGCGGCGTGATCGACCGCGCGCTGGCCATCCTCGCCCATGCGCGCCGGGTCGGCGCCAAGCGCGAGCAGGGCACGCACACAGTCTTCGCTGGCATGCCGCGACCGGCAGGCAATCATCAGGGCATCGCGACCATCGGCGTCCAGCCGCTGGGGATCGCCCTGGTGCTTGCCCAGCGCGCGCACGGCTTCGGCACAGCCGGCGCGGGCGGCTTCCATGAGGGCGGTCGTACCACGCCGGTCGGCACGATCCACCGCGGCGCCGGCGGCCAACAGCAGCGCCAGGTTGCGCGGATTGCCGGCCAGCGCGGCGCTCATCAGCGCGGTGCGGCCCAGGGCGTCACAGGCGTCCACGGCCGCGCGCCGCTTGAGCAGCAGTCGGGTACCGCCGACGTCATCGTCGGGGGCGGCGGCGGCAAACAGCAGGGCCGGTTGCGCCTGCGCGACGTCGGCGTGCGCGCCGCGCTCGAGCAGGAAACCTGCAACTGGCCAGTTGGCGCCCCGGCAGGCCAGGCCCAGGGCCGTCATGCCGGTCTGGTTGACCGCATCGACGTCGGCGCCGGCATCCAGCAGCATGGCAGCGATCCCGGCGTCGGCGCACAGCGCCGCGTGATGGATCGGCGCGTTGCCGTGGGCATCGGTAGCGCGCGGATCGGCGCCGTTGGCCAGCAGGGTGGCGACCGCATCATGCCGGCCCTGGTAGCTGTCGCGGGTGGCGATGATGAGTGGCGTGATGCCGGCATGGCCGCGATTGACGTCGGCGCCCGCGCTGATCAGGGCGCGCAGCAGGCGCGCATCCGGCAAGGTGGTGGCAAGCATCAGGGCGCTGCGCTGATCGCGCTGGCCATCCGGCGGCAGGGCGTCGGGATCGGCGCCGCGCTCCAGCGCGGCAAGGGCCAGGTTGATCTGGGCCGAGCGGGCGGCGCACAGCAAGGTCGCATCCAGCTCGGCCTGGCCCACGTTCGCCGCGAGTGCGGGTTCAGCCTGGTCCACTTCGGCTGCGCGCCGGCGGCGGGGTTTGCGCGCGTGACGTGCGTTGGCGAGCAGGGCGCGCAAGGCACGATTGACGATCACCAGGTGGGCCATGGGCGCAACAGCAAAGCCATAGGCCAGCACCGCCGCCACGCGTATCGAGGGCTCCACCAGCAGCCCGCCGACCACCAAGGCAAGCATGCCGGCGGCCAGCGTCAGCAGGGCCAGCCCCGACGGCAGGCCAAAGGCAAAGAAGATGTCGTGCTCGGCGGTCAGGTGGCGCGCGAAGGCGAGCGAACGGCGCAGCGCGACCAGCAGCCATGAGCCGCGCTCGCCGTTCGGCGGGTAGGCGTCGTCCCACAGGAACGGCAGCGAAAACACCGGCCAGACCCGCCACAGCGCGAACACCGCAGCGGTGATGGCGAGCGACAGCAGCAGGGCGCCCGCCAGCGAACCGCCGCGCAGCAGGGACCACGCCGGCCAGCCCACGATCGTCGCCACGAACGCGGTATAGAGCGAAAGCGAAACGAAATAGGTGGCACCCCGGCGCGCCGCATTGCGACCGAAGCTGCCGCGCCGGCCAAAGCCGAACGCGCGACAGATCCCGGCCAGGGTCAGCGCGTTGGCTGCCAGCAGGACGATGAGGGCGAGCGGATGATCGAGCAGCGCAGCGACGAGAAAGCACAGCCAGGCCGGCAGCAACTGCCGCAATACCGCGCGCAAGGTCTGCAGGCGGCGGCGGAAGCTTCTCGGCATGGGCAGGGGCTCGTGCGCGCGGCCAACTGCCGCCAAAGCCAAAGTATAGCGAGCCCACGCGCGTGTGCGCCCCTGGCACGAACAACCACCCGCCCCGGCAGCGAGCGCCGACCGCTGCGGCGGACCCGCGACGGCGAGCAAGGCCGACGCAGGCGCCCGGTTGCACGGCCGTCAGCCTTGCGCGGACCCCGCAAGCGCTGCCGCGGCCGGATCCTGCGGCGGCATCTGGATGAAGAAGCCGTGCGCCGCCAGGCTCGACATCACCTCGCTTGCCGCGGCGCGGGCCAGCCGGCGCTGCGGCGTGAGCTCGAGTTCCATGACGAACGCGAGCTGCCCGAGCACCGCGCGCGCGGCCGCCGGCAGTACATCGAACTCATCGCGACGTGCAAGGTAGGCGTAGGCACCGGGCTTGCGCACGCTCTTGTACACGTAGCAGTACATGCGAGGATCTCGATCCATTTCGGTCCCGCTGGACCTGCCCGAGTTCGCGGCGGCGGGCGCGCCGCCGCCGCGAACTCGCCACACAAAGAAGAACACCCCCCGCGAGCGGGAGGTGTCCGATGTTGAATCCCTGGCGATTACCTACTCTTGCATGGCTTAAGCCACACTACCATCGGCGCCACTGCGTTTCACTTCCGAGTTCGGGATGGGATCGGGTGGTACCACAGCGCTAAGTTCACCAGGGAACTGGTGCGGATCGCGCAACGCGCGGATCCGGCATGGGGACTTGGGACGTAATCAAGCGTTCGGTTCGGTGACCGACGTGTCATCGAGGTTGCTGTTGTGCGGGATCGGCATCGCTGGGGATGTCGTCGCCACACACGGCGGACTGTCAGTCCGGTAAAGCAACTTGAAGTTATATGGTCAAGCCGCACGGATCATTAGTATCGGTTAGCTCGGCATTACTGCTATACACACCCGACCTATCAACCACGTAGTCTTCATGGTTCCTTCAGGGGGCTTGTGCCCCGGGAGATCTCATCTTGAGGTGCGCTTCCCGCTTAGATGCTTTCAGCGGTTATCGCTTCCGATCGTAGCTACCCGGCGGTGCCACTGGCGTGACAACCGGAACACCAGGGGATCGTCCACTCCGGTCCTCTCGTACTAGGAGCAGCTCCTCTCAAATCTCCAACGCCCACGACAGATAGGGACCGAACTGTCTCACGACGTTCTGAACCCAGCTCGCGTACCACTTTAAATGGCGAACAGCCATACCCTTGGGACCGGCTACAGCCCCAGGATGTGATGAGCCGACATCG
>JACDJA010000774.1_pt1 | contig 32707 bp, 26 predicted proteins | sample 7449241 | NCBI WGS metagenome assembly JACDJA01 (sample SAMN14253289, study PRJNA609438) | sludge metagenome | isolation source: initial anaerobic sludge | collected 2018-12-20 | reverse complement strand
GGTGTGTTTATAGCGCTCACCATTGCCCTGCTTCTGTCAACGCCGTTTGCAGTTCAGGCAAACGCTGTCGAGCCGGAGTCATATACACCCGTTGCTCCAACGATTGACCAGGCTCGTGCAAACATTCTTATCGCCAGACAACTTCAGTTCACCCATTTCCGCGATATGGGCATCAGCGACGAGCTTTCCGGCGATGTCTTCGACGCTTACCTGAACTACCTTGACGGGCAGCGGGTGTATCTTACCGCTCGCGATGTCCAGGCCCTCGACAAAGTGAAAAGCCGGTTAGGATCCGCTCTCAAAACCGGTCAGTTGCAGCCGGGGTTTGATATCTACAATCTGGTCCAGAAACGGATCATAGAACGCCTCCGGTTTGCCCTCAAAACCCTCGATGAAGGCATTGAAAATCTGGATTTCTCATCAAACGACAGCATTCTTCTGGACCGCTCCGAGGCAGACTGGGAACCGGACAAAGAAGCGCTCGACGCATTGTGGGTAAAGCGCATCAAAAATGCCGTCTTGGCCCAACGCCTTAACGGTACCGACGACGAGGCGATTACCGAAACGCTCAAACGTCGCTATGAAGGGCAGCTAAAGCGTGCCTACCAGGCCCGTAGCGAAGATGCCTTTCAGGCTTACATGAATGCATTTACTGGCATGTGGGACCCGCATACGGCTTATTTCTCACCGCGTACATCGGAAAACTTCAACATCAACATGAGCCTTTCGCTTGAAGGTATAGGCGCGGTCCTGCAGGGGGATAACGAGTACACCAAAGTCGTCAGACTGGTTCCGGGTGGCCCGGCATCGAAACAGGGCCAGTTGCAGCCTGCTGACAGGATTGTCTCCGTGGCCCAGGAAGGAGAGAAACCGGTAAACGTTATTGGCTGGCGCCTGGACGAAGTTGTCGATCTTATCCGCGGCCCTCGGGACTCCGTCGTCACTCTTGAAGTGGTCCCCGCCAGCGCAACCGACGAAACCATTACCAAATCCATTTCCATCCGGCGTGATGAGGTCAAACTGGAAGAGCAAAGCGCCAGCAAGAACACCATTGAGTTCGAGCGAAATGGTGAAACCTACACGGTTGGGGTTATTACCATTCCCACCTTTTATGCCGATTTTCGCGCCATGCAGGCAGGGGATCCCAACTACAAGAGCACAACCCGCGATGTGCGCAAACTGATTGCCGAACTTCAGCAGGAGGGCGTCGATGGCCTGGTGATAGACTTGCGGAACAATGGTGGCGGCGCCCTGCATGAAGCGAACGATCTGGTCGGGCTGTTTATCGATACCGGCCCCACGGTGCAGATTCGCAACTCAAACAATGAAGTTCAGGTTCTCAATGACGATGACGCATCCGTTGCCTACGACGGGCCTCTGGTGGTACTGACCAACCGCATGAGTGCATCGGCGTCCGAGATTTTTGCGGGTGCAATCCAGGATTATGGCCGGGGCCTGGTGGTTGGTTCACAAACCTTTGGCAAAGGCACTGTGCAGGCCGTGCGCCCGCTGAATCACGGTCAGCTCAAAATTACCCAGTCGAAGTTTTACCGGGTATCCGGGGGCTCCACCCAGCACAAAGGTGTAATCCCGGATATCGAGATACCCTCACGCATCGACAAAACCCGAATCGGTGAGGATGCTCTGGATCACGCCCTGCCCTGGGATCAGATTGAGGCAGTTCCACACACCCGCTATTTCGATTTCAGCGGCATTATCGAGGAACTGCGCAAGCGCCACGAAGATCGTTTTGCCAAAAGCCCCGATTTCAGACTCCTGCAACAGGAGATCGACTTCCTGGAAGAGCAGCGCCAGAGGGAAACCGTAAGCCTCAATCTGGACGAGCGAACCACGCAACAGGAGCAGATCGAGCGCACCAGGCTGACCATTGCCAACGCCCGCCGGGAACTGCGTGGCGAAGAGCCTTTCGAGTCGCTGGATGAACTTGAAGACTGGCAGGATCAGCAGGCTGCGGATCTGGGTTCTACCGATGAAGAACTGGATTTCGTAATCCGCGAAGGCGGGCACATTATGGCGGATATGCTAGAGCTGGATAAGCGGATGGTCTCCATTCTTGCGCCACGACAGATTGCAGCCCAGGCTGAGGTACGGCAGTGAGCCAGAAAACGGCCAAAGCCACGTCCAGCGAGCAGGAGCACCAGACCAAAGCCCGTGCTCTCCAGGACATGCTGCTGGACGCACTGCATGCCATGCGCTCCCAGGAAGAGGCGGATGAACTGCGCAAACCGAGCGCATCGGAAAAAGCACCTGAAGGCATTTTTGACCGTCTCGCCGCCCTTACGGGGTCGGCATTCCGCTTCGGAGCCCGGGCCACCGACACGTCACTGCGTGTTGGCCGGGTGCTGGTCAATTCACAGGATCAGCTTCGCGCCATGCTGGCTGCCGGTCAATCACTGAAAGACATACGGGAAGTTGCCGGGCTTACCTTATCCGAAATGAGCGAAGCCCTCGATCTCCGCGACAAGTCCGTTCTTGAAGCCATCGAGAACGGCACAGCAACGCTTTCCTTTGAACTGATTCTGCGCTTGACCGCCCTGATTGCACGGAACGACCCCATTCCTTTCATTATGCGCACTACCCGCAACTACAACCCGGAAGTGTGGCAGGTCCTGAACGACTGGGGCGTGGCAAGGGTACCTTTGCAGTTTGAGCGGGAGCGGGAATTCATCAATATATTCCGCCGCCATGATTCCGCAAGAAACCTTTCCGACGAGGGTTTTGCCAAGGTGCTTGAGTTCACCCGACAGAGCTTCGAGATGTCCCTGCATTTCATAGAAGACCAGGAAAGACAGGTATCAGAACTTCGCGCCAGGTTTGAAGATCAGCAGGAAAAGCCGGTGGAGAACAAAGCGGTCATCGGAAAAAAACCGTCACCCAAATAGCTTGTGCATCCCCGTAATATTCGGGTTTCGCACGGCGCCTTTTTCCGTAACGATCAGATCAATCAGGTTCGCAGGTGTTACATCAAACACCGGGTTGAACACCGACACACCCTCCGGTGCCAGTGGAATACCCCGTATCTCCCGAAGCTCGCTTCCGTCCCGCTCTTCGATGACAATATCGGCACCTGATGCCAGCGACATATCCACAGTGCTGGAAGGCGCCACAACCATAAATCCGATTTTGTGATGTCGCGCCAATACAGCAAGGCTGTAGGTGCCAATCTTGTTCGCCACATCACCGTTGGCGGTAATTCGATCGGCGCCAACAACGATCCAACGCACCTCACCCGCTGCAAGAATGGCCGCCGCCGCGCCATCGGCATTCAAGGTAACCGGAATGCCGTCCCGCACCAATTCCCAGGCGGTAAGGCGGCTACCCTGAAGCCAGGGCCGGGTCTCATCCGCGTAAACCTGCTTCAGCAACTTTTTCTCGTGCAGCCGGCGAATAACACCGAGCGCAGTGCCGTAACCACCGGTTGCAAGTGCGCCTGTATTACAGTGGGTCAGAACCGAGACAGGCGAAGCATTTCCGCCACCAGCAGAGAGCCCCATTGCGTCAAGAGCATGGTCTGCCATTGCCAGGTTCGCTGCCAGGTCTTCCTGATGGATGGCAACGGCTTCCTTCTCCAGCCGCTTCTGGGCTTCGCCCAGAGAGTTGCAGCACGCAAACACCCGCTCCATTCGCTGCAGAGCCCAGAACAGGTTTACCGCCGTTGGCCGTGACGCCGCCAGTTCACCAAAAGCCTGCCTGACCTCGGCTCGCCAGTCTCCACCTCCGGCATGCCGGGCCGCCAATGCGACACCATAAGCGGCGCTGATGCCAATGGCCGGCGCACCGCGTACCACCATATCCCTGATGCTTTGCGCAACGCCGGCTGCCCCCTCAAGTGTAATCCAGTGTTCCTGAACCGGCAGCAGGCGCTGGTCCAGCAGTTCCAGGCTGCTACCGTGCCACCTGAGTGCCACCGTACCGGTGGTATGGGAAGGTGGCAAATTAGAAGGTGGCGATTTAATGGAGTCATTCATTGCCTGGTTTCCGTTTCGTAGCGCTGAAAACCGCCATTATAACGGTTATACTTCCGGGCTACATTTTATTGTCCGGCGCCCTGGTGCACTTTGTTGGTGTTCAACCGCATTCGCCGCCGGCATCGCAAGGCAGGGTTAATGACGGCAGATACCATCACCGCAGCCGATATTCGCATCAACGCCCGTTGGTTGCTTCCGGTTGAACCTTACGGAATCGTGCTTGAGCACCAGGCCATTATCATTCAGGGCGCCAGAATTGCCGCGGTGCTGCCCGTTGCAGAAGCGGACCAGGGGTTTCGCACCAAAGAGACAATAGAACTGCCCCACCACGTTGTGATGCCCGGGCTGATCAACATGCACGGCCACGCGGCCATGTCGCTGTTTCGGGGCATGGCGGATGACCTGCCTTTGATGGCCTGGCTGAACGACCACATCTGGCCGGCGGAAGGCCAGTTTATCAGCGAGCAATTTATTGCTGACGGCACCCAACTGGCCATGGCGGAAATGCTGCGAACCGGTACGACGACCTTTTCGGATATGTATTTTTTCCCCGAGATTGTCGCCCAGATGGCTCACGATACCGGTATGCGGGCGCAAATCTGCTTTCCTCTGCTGGACTTCCCCACGGTATGGGGCTCCGGGCCAGACGAGTACCTGCACAAGGGCGAAGATCTGCTCAACACCTGGAAAGGTGACAGCTACATCATGCCCGCCATTGGCCCGCATGCACCCTATACGGTCTCTGACGGCCCCCTGGCCCGGGCTGTCGCCCTCTCGGAAAAAACCGGCGCCCGCCTCCAGACCCACCTCCATGAAACCGAATTTGAAGTGTCGGATGCCATGGAAAAACAGGGCAAACGCCCGTTAGAGCGGCTGGCGAAGCTTGGGGTTCTTGGCGCCAGAACCCAGTGTGTTCACATGACTCAGGTCAGCCAGCCGGATATTGATTTACTTGCCGGTACCGGGACGCATGTTATCCACTGCCCGGAATCCAATCTCAAGCTCGCCAGCGGGCTCTGCCCTGCCCATAAGCTCATGGCAAGCGGCGTAAACCTGGCCTTGGGGACAGATGGCGCCGCCAGCAATAACGATCTGGACCTGTTTGGCGAAACCCGGACTGCCGCCATGGTTGCAAAGGTAGTCGCCAAGGACGCCTCCGTACTCTCCGCGCACCAGGCTTTACAGATGGCTACGCTAAACGGCGCCAGGGCGCTGGGGCGGGAACACGAACTGGGCTCGCTGGTGGCGGGCAAGCTTGCCGACATCATCGCCGTGGACCTCAGCGACCCCTTTATTCAGCCGGTTTATGACCCCGCTTCCCACCTTGTTTACAGTAATCATGGCCGTGCGGTAACCCATAGCTGGGTTAATGGCGTACCCCAGGTACAGGATGGCAAACTGACGCGTATCGATGTACCGGATCTTATGCTCCGTGTTGATGGCTGGGCCAGGCAAATCCGCGAGCGACAGGCTGACTAACCGAATCCCGACATATTGATCAGGCAGAAGACAAGATGACGAACCAGAATGTTGATCGTAACGAAATAGCCAAATTTGAAGCCCTTGCCAGCCGCTGGTGGGATCCCACCAGCGAGTTCAAACCACTGCACGACATTAACCCGTTGCGGCTGAATTACATTGATGAGCGCGTATCCCTTGCCGGCAAGCGGGTAGCAGACATTGGCTGCGGCGGCGGATTGCTGTCAGAAGGTATGGCCCTGCGCGGTGCACACGTAACCGGAATCGATATGGGGGAGGCGCCACTCGCTGTTGCCCGGCTGCACGGTCTGGAAAGTGGCATCAAGGTAGACTATCGGCAAATCACCGTAGAAGAACTGGCCCGGGACCCTGAACACGCGGGCCAGTACGATGTGGTTACCTGCCTGGAAATGCTTGAACATGTGCCCGACCCGGCATCTGTTATCAAAGCCTGCTCTGCCCTGCTCAAGCCCGGTGGGCATCTGTTTGTTTCCACCATTAACCGCAACCCGAAATCCTTCCTGTTTGCCATTGTAGGCGCGGAATACGTGCTGAACCTGCTCCCCAAAGGCACCCATGAATGGAAAAAGTTTATCCGGCCATCAGAAATGTCCGATCACCTGCGCCACGCCGGGCTCGACGTACGGGAACTCACCGGCATGACCTACAACCCCATTACCCGCACCTACAAGCTGGGCCGGGATGTGGACGTAAACTATCTGATGCACGCAAGGGACACCCGTGAAAACTGAACAGCCCTCCACCGTTCTGTTCGATCTGGACGGCACCCTGATCGACACGGCGCCGGATTTCATCCGCTGCCTGAATGAGCTGCGCCGGCAGCACGGGCTCCCGGCACTCCCGGCGGACCATATACGCCGATCTGTTTCCAATGGCGTCCGGGCTATGGTGCGGGTGGGCTTCGGGCTGGAGCCTGATCACCCGGATTACCCCGGCAAGCACTCAGCCTTTCTGGACCTGTACGAGGCAGGCATTGCGGTTGAAACCACCCTCTTTGAAGGGATGGACACACTGCTGGAATCGCTGGAGCGGCGGCAAATCCCCTGGGGTATTGTTACCAACAAACCGGTACGCTTTGCCGCGCCGCTGGTTCAGGCACTGGGTCTGGCAGAGCGCTGTGCGTCGCTGGTCTGCCCGGACCACGTTACCGATCGAAAGCCCCATCCGGAAGCCCTGTTTCTCGCCTGCAGACAAATCGGAGCAGATCCTGAGCAGGCAGTGTACGTGGGCGATCACCAAAGGGACATCGAGGCCGGCCGGAATGCCCGTATGAAAACCATCGCCGTGCGCTACGGCTATATTGAAGAGCCGGAAACCGTTGATCTATGGCAAGCAGATCTCATTGCCGACTCCGTCAATGACCTCGCAAAGCTGTTACAATAGTACGCTTTTGAAACCGGCCCGTTTTTTGAACATTCCCACGAACTCACCGTCTGCTATGGAGACAGGTTATGCAAGATTACCAGGCGCCCGCTGATCTTCTGAAAGACCGCATCGTTTTGGTGACAGGTGCAGGCAGCGGAATCGGTCGCACAGCCGCAAAAACCTACGCGGCCCACGGTGCCACAGTGATTCTTGTTGGGCGAACCGTGAGCAAACTGGAGTCGGTCTACGATGAAATCGAAGCCGATGGGCACCCGAAACCGGCTATTGTGCCGATGAACTTTGAAGGCGCCGCCGTGAAGGACTATGAAGAACTGGCCATGACCCTGGAGGACAACTTCGGGAAGCTGGATGGCCTGCTGCACAATGCCGGCATTCTGGGCGATCGCAGCCCGGTGGAAATGTACGATCCGGAAACCTGGAACAAGGTCATGCATGTGAATGTGACGGCACCGTTTCTGCTCAGTCGTGCAATGATTCCCCTGTTGCGCAAATCAGACGCCGCCTCCGTTATCTTCACGTCTTCCGGTGTTGGTCGCAAAGCCCGGGCTTACTGGGGTGCCTACGCGGTATCCAAGTTCGCGGTCGAGGGTCTCAGCCAGCTTCTGGCCGATGAGTTGTACGACAAGCATCATAACGTGCGGGTAAACAGCCTGAACCCGGGCGCTACCAGAACCAATATGCGGGCCCACGCCTACCCGGCAGAAAATCCGAAGCAGAATCCGGCACCGGAGGAACTGATGCCGGTCTATCTGTATCTGATGGGCCGTGACAGTGCGCACCTGAACGGTCAGCAAGTGGACGCCCAGCCAAAATAATGGAACTGCTTTTTTACACCACGTCCCAATGCCACCTGTGTGAACTGGCGGAGGCACTGCTCGTGAACACACCAATGCCAACTCCGATACCGGTGGACGTTGTGGACATCGCCCAGTCAGAAGAGCTGATACAGCGATACGGCACACGAATTCCCGTGCTCAGGCGCAACGATACCGGGCAAGAACTGGACTGGCCGTTTAACCGGGATCAGTTACTTACGTTTCTGCAATGAGGAATTACCTGACATGTTGATGGTTATCTCACCCGCTAAAACCCTCGACTACGAGAGCCCACTGGCAACCCAAACCCATACCCAGCCGGACTTTCTGGACGATGCCTGCGAACTGGTTGATCAGCTCAAGGAACTGGAGCCCCACCAGGTCAGCAACCTGATGAGCATCAGTGACAAGCTCGGCCAGTTAAACGCCGAGCGCTTCCAGAACTGGCATACGCCCTTCTCACCGGAGAACGCGCGCCAGGCGGTTCTGGCATTCAAGGGCGATGTGTATACCGGGCTGGACGCAGGAAGCTTCAGCGAGCAGGATTTCGGCTTTGCCCAGAAGCATCTGCGCATACTGTCCGGCCTGTACGGCATCCTCAAACCTCTTGACCTGATGCAGCCTTACCGGCTTGAGATGGGTACGAAGTTTGAGAACAAGCGCGGCAAGGATCTGTACGCGTTCTGGGGGGATCGCCTGACACAGGAAGTCAACCATTTACTGAAGAATGATGACGAAGTGCTGGTAAACCTGGCCTCGAACGAGTATTTCAAGAGCCTGAAGAAGAAAGACCTTGAAGGCCGGCTGATTACCCCACAATTCAAGGACTGGAAGAACGGTCAGTACAAAATGATCAGTTTCTACGCCAAAAAAGCCCGCGGCCTCATGTGCCGCTATGCCATCCTGAATCGAATTACCGATGCAGACGACCTCAAGGGGTTTGACCTTGAAGGTTACTACTTCAGCGAAGACCAATCCGACAAAAATAACTGGGTTTTCCTGCGAGATGAACACTAATCCAGATTAAGTTCGGAGCAAATCATGAATGAAGCAGTATTTTCCCAGATCGCCATGGTGGTGTTTCTAACAGGCCTTATTGGCTGGATGGGTTTTATCGTCTGGGATCTGGCCAAAAAATCAGAGGCCGGAAAATTTGGCACCCTCGCTCTTTTTACGGTGCTGGGAGCGGGTGTTGTCGGTTTTATTGTCAAAACAGTGCTGGTGGAAATTATCCAAATATGAAAGACAAGGATCAAGCCTGATGTGGTTTCGCAATGCCCGCGTTTTCCGTTTCACCAAGCCGTTCGATATTTCTTCTGAAGAGTTGGAAGACAAGCTCAGCGGCGATGCGTTCAAACCCTGTGGCCCTCAGGAGACCACACGCCAGGGCTGGGTTCCGCCCCTGGGTAAACACGGTGAACTGCTTGTTCACAGCGCCAATGGTTACCACCTGATTGCGTTGCGCAAGGAAGAGAAAATCCTGCCTGCTCCTGTAATCAAGGATGCGGTAGAAGAGAAAGCCGAAGCGATCGAGATCGAGCAGGGGCGCAAGGTTCGCCGCAAGGAAAAAGACGAAATCAAAGAACAGGTGATGCTGGAAATGCTACCCCAGGCATTTTCCCGCAACCGCCGCAGCTTTGCGTATCTGGCGCCGAGGGACGGCGTTCTGGTGGTGGATGCCGGCTCCGCAAAACAGGCGGAAGACCTGGCTTCAACCCTCCGCAAAAGTCTCGGCTCCCTTCCTGTTCGTCCACCCGTTGTGGAGCAGGCGCCTGCCTTCACGTTCACCGGGTGGCTGAATGAAACCATCGACCTGCCCGCCCAGGTGGTGCTTGGCAATGAGTGTGAACTGAAAGACCCGTCCGAGGATGGCGGCGTGGTTCGTTGCAAAGGGCTGGACCTTAGGGCGGACGAAATCCGTAATCATCTGGAAGCCGGAATGCAGGTCACCAAACTGGCGGTAACCTGGGACGACAACGTGTCATTCATTCTGGATGAGGAACTGGGCATTCGCCGCTTGAAGTTTGGCGAAACCCTCCAGGAGCAACTTGACGACGTGGATGTGGAGGACGCCGTCGCAAAGTTTGATGCCGCCTTCACCCTCATGACTCTTGAGCTGTCCAAACTCATTCCGGGCCTGCTGGAGGCCTTGGGCGGTGAAGACCGCTCGGCCATCGTTGAAGAATAATCAGCCCGGTACAGGAGCGCCACTGGCGCCTTTCACCGAAAGGCTTCAGTGGGCGCTTTTCTCGAGCCTCTCCTTTTGCCAGTCTTTTTCCGGCTCGTTAAGAACCAGCCGCAAATCCATCACTTCTTCCTCAACGTTGTACTTGATTTCAAAACCAAGATGCTCGGCTAGCTGTAACATCGGGCGATTGTCTGCCAGTACAGTACCAACCATTTCCACCGTGCCACGGGAACGGCAGTAATCAATCATCTTCTGCATCAACGCAACACCAAGCCCTTCACCTTTCATTTTGTCGTGAACCATCACCGCAAACTCACATTGCAGGTTGTCTGCGTCTGTCCAGGTTCTTACGGTGCCAAGGGTTTCTTCGCCTTCACCGTCCTCTTTGGGCGCATTGGCGATAAAGACCATTTCCCGGTCGTAGTCGATCTGCACCATCTGTGCGACGTCTTCCCGGGAGAAGTGTTTGCGATACTGAAAGAACCGGTAGCGGATGGATTCCGGTGACTGCAGTTCGTGGAACACCCGATGCGCCGGTTCATCCTCGGCGAGTGCCGGCCGGATGATAACCCGACGCCCGGATTTAGGCAGCACCAGCCACTCCTCAAGCTCCCTCGGGTATGGCTGGATAATCGGCCGGCCCGGTGTTTCAGAGAGGTTGATCGCCACATTAACCGCAACCGCACCCTGATCGTTGAACAACAGAGGCGAAATTTCCAGGCCACGAATCTCGGGGATATCAATCACAATCTGGGACAGCGTAACCAGGGTTTCCGAAACCGCGCGGATATCCTCGTCAGGCTTGAGACTGTGCTCTTTGAGCAGCCTGTACATGTAGGTGCGCCGTAAAAGCTCCCGGGCCAGAACCATATTCAACGGCGGCAGCGCAATTTGCCTGTCGGTCATGACACTCACATGGGCGCCGGAGGCGCCGCAGACCACCAAGGGCCCGAACTGGGCGTCTCTCGTTATCCCTACACTGAACTCAATACCGCCCACGTGCTGATACGAGCGTTGCATGGCAAAACCGAGAAAACCGCTGGCCGGGAAGTGCTTCTGGTATTCGTCCATCAGAAAACGGCAGGCGTCAATAATGGCCGCCTCATTGTTCAGCTTCTGCACTGTGCCCTTATACCGGCGCTGTGCCACTGTCAGAGATACAAACGGGTGGCAAACCTGTTCGTGGATAATGGTCACGTCCACCGGTCGGCGCTCTATGGCAAAGGCTTCAAGCACTTCTTCGATATCATCACAGTAAATCGTCTCAATGGTGTTGATACCGTATTCATCAATCACTTCCCTGGCTTCCTGGCTTGACAGGTGGGTACGGCCTGAGCGCAGGGCATCCATTACGACACGCCGGGTTTTTGTGTGATCCGACAAATGGTCGGTAAAGGATTCCGGTGTTTCCTTCAGCAGTCGCTGGACTCTCTGGTGCCGCACATGCCGCATGAAGGCTACCACGGCTTTCTCCGGATTGAAGAAAGAGGGCAAACCGGCACGATAGAATTCCTCGCGAGCATCCATCACCGTGGCCTGCCCGAGCCAGCAGGTGAAAATATTAAGCCGCGTACCCTTTGCCGCCTGCACAACTGCATCGGCAATCTGGAGGCTGTCCTCGGTAAGGCTGGGAGCATAGAGTACAAGCACGTTGGCGATTTCAGGGTCCTTGGCCAGTATTTTTATAGCCTTGCCATAGAGTTCCGGCGATGCATCGTAGTTAAGGTCGATAGGGTTCTTGCGCGTCCAGTAAGGAGGCAACAGCTCCGCCAGAGCATTAATACTGGCCTCGGACAGGCGGGCCAGCTCGCCGCCCAGATCCGCCAGCCGGTCTACTGCCAGTACACCGGGCCCCACGCCATTTGCCATAATAGCCAGGGATTCCCGGCGCAGCGGGCGCATGCGCGTCAGGGTTTCCAGGGCATCAAACATCTGCCCGAGCCCGTCCACCCGCAGCACACCAGCACGCTGCAGCATCGCATCGTAAATAGGATCGCTTCGCCGGATTCCATCAGGCAACTCGTGGGGAAACCACTCGGATTCCGGCACCCGCCCGGATTTCACGGCAATCACAGGCTTGGTCTTGGAGGCCACCCGCACAGCCGACATAAAGCGCCGGGCATTCGGGATGTGTTCAATATGCAGGAGAATGGCGCGGGTTTGCGTGTCCTGGGCAAGATAATCGATCAGGTCATCGTGATCGATATCCATACCATCGCCAAGGGTGAGGAAGTACGAGAAACCCACACCGCGGGCGAGTGCCCAGTCAATCACTGAGCTGGCAATAGTGCCGGACTGGCCCACAAACGCAACGCGCCCAGGGAGAACCCCCATATGGGCGTAGGTGGCGTTCAGGCTCCTGGCCGGCACCATCAGGCCGATGGTGTTGGGGCCCAACACTCTTATGCCCGTCTCCCTGGCCGCATCACGAACGGAATACATCAGCGGCTGGCCGGTTTTACTGTGGGTACGGGACATACCGCCCGTCATCACAATCGCTGTTCGCACCCCTGCTTCACCCAGGCGCCTTATGGTCTTGGAAACCGTATCCGGGGGCGTACAGATAATAGCCAGATCCGGCGAAAACTCCATTCTGGACACTCTTTTGACGCAGGGCACACCGTGGACGTTCTCATAATCATTCCGGTTAACCACCAGAAGCCTGCCCGGATAACCGCCGCTCATCAGATTTCGTAACACCATGCCGCCAAGGTTGTCTGCCCGTTCCGAGGCCCCTATTACAGCAATGGAGGCAGGATTGAACAGGCTTTCCAGGTACCGTGTGCTCAAACTGACTCTCCTTAATATGTTGTTTGCCCTATCTTAGGCACTGAACAACCTTTGTGAAATGCCTATCGCACTTATAAGACCAAAGAAACGCGGCGTTATCAGATTATCCCTGATAGGATTAAATAAAATACAAGTAAATCCGGGACGTTTCGAGATATATGACCACCGCATTTTTTTCCCACGATGACTGCATGAGACACGACATGGGGCCCGAGCATCCCGAGAGTCCGGGTCGTCTGGCAGCAATCATCAGCTACATTGCCGATACCGGGCTCGCTGAAAAGCTGGACTGGGTGCGCCCTGAAGAAGCCACCCGCGATCAGCTTTTAAGCGTGCACCCTGAACGCTACCTGCAACAGCTCGACATGATGCAACCGACACGCGGCCGGGTGTACACAGACCCGGATACCGCTATGATGCCTGACACCCTGCGTGCTGCAAGACTGGCCGCCGGAGCCAACATCCAGGCGGTAGACATGGTGATGAGCAGCCAGGTAACCAACGCCTTCATCTGTGCACGCCCTCCCGGGCACCACGCTGAGCGCAGCAAGTCCATGGGGTTCTGTTTTTATAACAACATTGCCCTGGCCGCCATGCGCGCGCTCAACTTTCATCATCTTGAGCGGGTAGCCATCATCGATTTTGATGTGCATCAGGGAAATGGCACCGTAGATATCGTCAGCGGAGATGAGCGCATCCTGATGTGCTCGAGCTTTCAGCACCCATTCTACCCTCACTCCCACGTACACCGGCAAGCGGACAACATTGTGAATATCCCGATCGAAGCGGGTTGTTCTGCAGCTGATTTCCGTAAGAAGGTAAAAGATGGCTGGATGCAGCGTCTGGATGCTTTCAAACCCCAGGTAATTCTCATATCTGCAGGGTTTGACGCCCATCGTCTGGACCCGATGGCGGAACTCAATCTGGAGACTGAAGATTACCGCTGGCTCACTGAAATGCTGGCCGGCATAGCCAGTGAACACAGTAACGACAGGATCATTTCAACGCTGGAAGGCGGCTACCACCTGAGGGCGCTTGCAGAAAGCGTGAATGCCCATCTGGAAGTGCTGAGCGCGATTTACTGAGAAACCGGGCGTGCAAATGATCTCAACCGGTCGAAGCCCCGCCATAGCCATTGGCTTGCTGCAGCCCCGGGCGATCACCCTCGCGCTGCAAACGAATTGTCGTGCGGCGGTTATCGGCAGGCCGGCTGGAAACCGGGAACTGGTCACCATGAGCTCTTACCGTGATCAGGTCGGGATCCACGCCCCGGCTTTTCAGATAATCCGCTACCACATTCGCTCGATCCTCAGACAACGCCCGATTGTCGATCCGGCTTCCGATACTGTCACTGTGCCCATCCACAAATACCCGCTCTACCGTGGAATCGGCCATAATGTAGGCAACAATGTTGTCCAGCAGATCCATGTCGGCCTGAGAAAGCTTCTTGCTGCCGCTGGCGAATGCCACCCTTGACCGCCCAATCTGGTCGATATTCACGGGCAGCAGATTCTCAGCGCAGGAACGATAGCGCTGATACTCTCCGTTAAAATTGATGTTGGAAACCTGCACCCGCACCGGATTGCCGTCGTACCAGGAGGTACGGGTAACGGTTGGGCGCATACCCGAAAGCAGGCTTTGCGCGAGAATAATAGCCTGGCGCGTTGCAAGGGATACCTGCCTTCGGCCTTCAGAAACATCCACAGGCCCCACCTGCCTTGGTGCAACACCCGGCCGCCACGGGGGCGCCTCAACCACCAGCAAGCCGCGCCCTGGCCGCATGAGGCGGGATTCCGATTCCAGGAAAAACGACAGGTCTTCTCCCGCCCTGTGCCGGAAGACTGCCCGGCCGTAACCCGGAACCTCGTGCACCAGAGAGCATTCGAAAACAGACTCGGCAACATACCACTGACTGTTCGCAATTCCTGCCCCGTAGCTTCCAGCCAGGACAGGCCCGGGCAAAATCATTCCCAGTGCCAGTATTCCCAGCAGATTTCGCGTTTTTTTGGAAAAAGGAAGCGTCATAACAGCCATACCGTTGCTTGACGGAGGTTTCAGGATTTCCCTGTTTAACGGCACCGGCGCAACTTTCTTTAGCCGATACGGGGAAAACAATCGCGCACGCATTCTGCTATAATCTGCCAAATTTCTCAGGGCCCAAGCGCCTTACACGCCTGTTTTACCTCAGAAGGCATTGCGGAAACCAGCTCATGACCGACCAGCTAACTATTGTGCGCCCCGACGACTGGCACCTCCACGTTCGTGACGGCGATATTCTGAACGATGTAGTGCCCGCAACCGCAGCCTGTTTCGGGCGGGCGATCATCATGCCCAACCTGGTTCCGCCGATAACAGATGCGGCACAGGCCGCTGCCTACCGGGACCGGATACTGGCAGCAGCCAAAGGCACGCATTTCCGACCTTTGATGACCCTTTACCTGACCGAATCCACCACCCGAGAGGACATTCTTGAAGCCCGCGCCCAGGGCGTTGTCGCCGCCAAACTCTACCCGGCGGGTGCGACAACAAACTCGGCTTCCGGTGTGAAGGATATCCGCAACATCTATCCGGTACTGGATACCATGGCAGTATGTGGCATGCTGCTGCTTGTTCACGGTGAAGTTACCGATGCCGACATCGATATTTTCGACCGGGAGAAGGTTTTTCTTGAACGGGTTCTGGCGCCTGCACTGGCGGCCTTCCCCACGCTCAAGGTGGTCCTTGAACACATAACCACCGAGGACTCCGCACAATTCGTTCGGCAACACCAGGGTGACAACCTAGCCGCCACGCTCACACCCCAGCACCTCATGTACAACCGTAATCACATGCTGGTGGGGGGCATGCGCCCTCATCTGTACTGCCTTCCGATCCTCAAACGTAACCGGCACCAGCAGGCGCTGAGAGATGCTATCGCCAGCGGTGACAGGCGATTCTTTCTGGGAACCGACTCCGCCCCCCACTCGAAAGACAAAAAAGAAGCGGCCTGCGGCTGTGCGGGTTGTTATTCCGCCTATGGTGCGATCGGACTGTATGCCGAGATTTTTGAAGAGCTGGGCATTCTCGACCGGCTTGAAGCCTTCGCCAGCCTGAACGGTGCCGACTTTTACGGCCTGCCTCGCAATACCGACACCATCACGCTGGTGAAAGAACCCTGGACGATGCCCGATGAATTGCCTTTGGCGGATGCTACCATCGTTCCTCTGAAAGCCGGCGAAACTGTTAACTGGCGCCTGGCCTGATCTTTCCAACTTCCTGACAAACGGCCAAAACCGGAGCTTTAGTGACTGACGAAAACAGACAATCGCATCCCATGTCCCGCAGATTCCGCGGTTTCCTGCCCGTGGTTGTGGATGTGGAAACCGGCGGATTCAATCCGGAACGTGATGCTTTGCTTGAAATAGCTGCGGTGATATTGACCATGGATGAAGATGGCCGCCTGCGCCGGGCTGAAACCCATGTGCAACAGATTGATCCGTTTGAAGGCGCCAATCTGGAGCAGTCCGCGCTGGATTTTACCGGAATCGACCCCTGGAATCCGGAACGCGAGGCTGTACCCGAGCGTGAAGGCCTGAGCGAAATATTCCGCCCCATCCGCAAAGCGGTCAGGGCACACGATTGCAAGCGCGCGGTACTGGTGGGCCACAACGCAACCTTCGATCACAGCTTCGTATTTGCAGCGGCACAGCGGGCGGAAATCAACCGCAACCCGTTCCATCCTTTCTCAACATTCGACACGGCAACCCTTGCCGGCCTGGCATACGGCCACACGGTGCTGGCACAAGCCTGCAAGCTGGCAGGCATACCGTTTAATAACAAGGAAGCCCACTCCGCCGCCTATGATGCGGAAAAAACGGCCGACCTGTTCTGCGGTATCGTCAATCGCTGGCAAGAATTGGGTGGCTTTCCACCACCCCCAATACCGGGAAACGACGGATAAAAACCGGCCACGCTGCCATTAAACCGCCACCACAAAAAACCCGCACCGCGGGTTTTTTTGGTTCAGGTTTCACAGAGCGCCCCTTACCAGTGAATGCCTCGCATCACCGCGGCAAAGGCCACCTGTTCCGTAGACACCTTTGGCCTTTCAATGGATTTTCCGCCGACACCCGGGGATGAATCCGGGAACATGCGGTACCCGGTATTCATGATGATTTCGCCCATCTTCGGCGCCAATGCATGCAACACCTGCGCAAAGATGCCAAGGCGCGTGGCAATGCGCTTGGGGCGATCAATAATCGCATTCGTTACCATATCCGCTGCCTCTTCCGGCGTAAGCGTCGGCACAGAATCATAGATCTTGGTGGGCGCAATCATCGGCGTTTTCACCAGCGGCATATTGATGGTGGTAAAGGTTACGTTCCGATCTGACCATTCAGATGCCGCGCACCGGCTGAAGGCATCCAGCGCGGATTTGGAGGCGACATAGGCCGAGAAGCGCGGGGCGTTGGTAAGCACACCGATGGAGGAAATGTTAACCACATGCCCGCGCCGACGCTCCAGCATAGAGGGCGCAAAGCCCATGATCAGACGAACAGAGCCAAAGTAGTTGAGCTGCATTGTGCGCTCAAAATCGTGAAAGCGATCAAACGAAAGTGACAATGAACGGCGGATAGAGCGCCCGGCGTTGTTAACCAGCACATCAACGTGGCCATGGTTATCCAGAACGGTTTGAACAAACCGGTCGCAATCTTCCATATCGGAAAAGTCACACTGGTAGGCGTGCACATTGCCACCCCTGGCTTCAAGGGATGCGCTTACCTCGTCCAGTTTTTCCTTGGTGCGGGCGCCAATCACCAGAATGGCACCGGCTTCCGCCAGCTTTTCAGCCGTCGCCAGGCCAATGCCGGACGTGGCACCGGTTACCACGCATACCTTGCCTTCGACCGTGCCCTTGAGTGTGCGATCCTTGAACAGATCAGGATCCAGGTTGCGTTCCCAGAAGTCCCAGATCACCGGGGCGTAATCCTTCAGACGGGGCACTTCTATGCCGGTTCCTTTCAGTGCCCGCTCGGTTTCACGGGCATCGAAGCGTGTTGGGTAATTAATGAAGGACAATACAGAGCGCGGGATGCCCATGTCATCCAGCACCGCACTGGTCAAACGCTTCACCGGCGGCAGATTTTTCAGGCTCTGGCGGATGAACGGCGGAACAAAACCGAACATGCGGGAATCAATACGCATGCCCATTGTCGGGGCATGGCCAGCCTCGCAGAAGATGTTAAGTATTTCACCAACCTTGTACGGATCGGTGTCTACAAGGTGGAAACAGTTGCCGTCCTCACCTTCCAGATGCGCGATATGATCCATGGCGTTAACCACGAAATCCACCGGGACAATGTTCAGGCGGCCCCCTTCAATGCCAACGGTTGGAACCCACTGAGGCAAGGTGCGGCGGATTTTCTGAATCATCTTGAAGAAGTAATAGGGGCCATCAACCTTGTCCATTTCCCCGGTTTCCGAGTGACCGATCACCATGCCCGGGCGGTAAATACGGAATGGCACCTTGCACTCTTCGCGCACGACCTTTTCGGACTCGTGCTTGGTCATCAGATACGGATGGTCCAGCCTCTCTGCTTCTTCAAACATGTCCTCGCGGAAAATGCCCTTGAACAGGCCCGCTGCAGCAATAGACGAAACGTGATGAAAGTGTTTTGCCTTCATCGCTCCGGCAGCATTCACCGCGGCTCGGGTACCTTCTATATTGGTGGCCTGCTGGGCCTCTTCATCGGCGCCCATATCGTAGACCGCCGCCAGATGGAAAAAATGATCGATATTCCCTGTCAGCGCTTTCAGGGTTTTTGCATCAATACCCAGATTTTTGCTGGTGAGGTCGCCGACAACAGCTTTTACACGGGACTCATCTCCCCCCCAGCGTTCCCTCAGGGCTTCCAGCTTGCCCAGGGACTGTTCTCGCACCAGCAGGTGCACGGTACCACCGCGCGCCAACAATTTTTCCACAAGAAAACGGCCAATAAATCCGGTGCCACCGGTGAGGAAATAATTCATCGATAATCCACCCTGCTTGTTGCTCAGTTGTTGTCTATCCATGCCGGCCACACCAGACCAAAGTCTTATAGCGACCTTCAAAAACCGGCATTGTACTTAATTGCAACTTTCATGTATCGGTCTTTATTAGAGCTTTTACTCTGTAACCTGTTGTTTTGAATAGAGCAATTACTCTAACCCCTGCCCGGCGCGCGTGGATCCGCCCTCAGCACATTGAATTTGAGATTAGCACAGTAATCGGCACCTGCCCTCCCAGCCGATGTATTACCGCAAAGCAATGAAACAACCCGCCAGCAATGCGATAATCGGAACTTGTTGCCTCTTTGGGCGTCAGTCCTTTTCACAGACCAGCACTACCCGGAAGCCAGACAATGCAGAATGACAACCCGAATACCGAACGCTACATCGCCATTGCCCGAGCCTGCCTGAAAGCTATCAACGACACAGCAAAAAACTCGGGTGACCGGGAACAGAAGATCCAGGCGGTTTACCAGGCCATAGACACTGCGTTCCAGGCCGAGTTTGCCGATTACCGGCAGTCCGTTGCCATTATGGCAACCGTTCTGGAGCGTATAGCCTCTGGCCAACTGGACGGTGAAACGGCCGCAGACCTGGCTCGCAAAACTCTCGATCAACAGCCGGAGAATACCCGGGAGGCGAAGATACACTGAACCTGGTACACCATTACCGGTCCAGACCGTATCTGCAGCAGAAGGTTTCGAAGCTCACTGTAAATAACAGAGGCACTATCCAGAGGCACTATGCAAATAACTAATCACCCGAAGGTTCGAGTACAACGGCTGGCAGTGAATGTGTTTGCGCTGCTTACACTGTTATTTGTCAGCGCGCTCGCCAGCGCGGCGCAAACACCCGACAAAAGCCCGAACGATAACAACGAATACCGCTTCATCGAGCTGGATAACGGCTTGCGAGCGATCCTGGTATCCGACAGGGATGCAGACAAGGCGGCCGCTTCCATGAATGTCGCCGTTGGCAGCGGGGATGACCCGAAAGAACGTGAAGGCATTGCGCACTTCCTGGAACACATGCTGTTCCTGGGCACCGAAAAATATCCGGAGCCGGGTGAATACCAGCAGTTCATCAAAAGCCACGGTGGCAGCCATAACGCTTTTACCGCGTTTCGCAACACCAACTATTTCTTTGATGTTCAGGCAAACTACCTTGAACCGGCGCTGGATCGTTTTGCCCAGCAGTTCGCTGCCCCCCTCTTTACTGCTGAACTGGTAGACCGTGAGCGCAACGCCGTTCATTCAGAGTTCAGCGCCAAGCAAAAAGAAGATGGCCGCCGTTTCTATTCCGTAAAGAAGGCCACCAGTAATCCTGAACATGCCTTTCACCAGTTCGCTGTTGGTAACCTCACTACCCTGGAGAATACCGAAGCCAATCCCCTTCGGCCTGATCTGATCAGATTCTGGAAAGACCGTTACTCCGCCAACCTCATGACCCTGGCGGTCTATGGCCCGCAGCCGCTGGACAAACTCGAAACCATGGTTCGTGCACGTTTTAATGCCATCGAGAACCGCAGCCTGCAACCGCGAGTGCACGGCACCCCCCTGTATGAACCCGACAGCTTGCCGGCAAAAGTAACCGTAGACGCGATCAAGGATGTACGCACACTGTCGCTGGTATTCCCGATTCCCTCGCAGCAGGAAAATTATCGCACCAAGCCTGCGAGCTATGTTGCTAATCTGCTGGGCCATGAAGGGCCCGGGAGCCTTTTTAATGTGCTCAAGAAACAGGGCCTGGCCGATAGCCTGTCAGCAGGCATCGGCATGGACACAGGCGACAGCGCCACACTGGAAATCAGCATTGCACTTACACCGGAGGGCCTGAAGCAACACGAGGAAATCCTGCCGCTGGTTTTCCGATACATAGACATGATTCGTGAGCAGGGCATCAGCCAGCAGCGTTTTGAGGAAATGCAGCGCCTTGCGCGAATTGACTTCCGCTTTCGTGAACAGGGCGAACCCCTGCATGAGGCAATGCGGCTTTCCAGCCAGTTACAGGACTACCCTGCAGAAGACATCCTCAGTGCGCCCTGGCTTATGGAACGTTATGCACCGGACCAGTACCGGGCCATTCTTGCCAGGCTGACACCAGATAACCTGATGGCCTATGTGCTGGCTCCGCAACCCGGCCTCGACAACCCGAACCTTACTCAATGGTATGATACGCCCTGGCAAATCGAGCCGCTGAATACCGACACATTGCTCAATAACGCCCCCGAGGCGCTGGCCGCATCGCTCCATCTTCCCGCCCCCAACCCGTTTGTGCCGGAAGACCTGACCATGGTTCCCGGTGCCACCATGGACAAACCGGAGTTGCTGGGTAAGCCGAACGGTATGGCTATCTGGTTTGCCCGGGACACCCGCTTCAACACACCCAAAGCCAACGTATTTTTCAGCCTGCGCACCCCGGCGGCCCGCGTATCTGCGCGAAGCCATGTGCTTACCCGTTTGTTGGTGGACAGTATTAACAACAATCTGAACGCCTGGGCCTACTCGGCACGGCTGGCCGGGCTGGATTACAGCATTTACCCGCATTTGCGTGGCATTACAATTCGTGTTGGTGGCTACAGTGACAAACTGCACACCCTGATGAACCGTATCCTCATGCAGGTCTCGGCGCCAGAAGTTACCCGCCAACGCTTCGATATCGCCAGGCAAAACCTGATCGACAGCCTGCAGAACAAAGCAAAAGACCGCCCGGTGGAGCAAACATCGGAGTTTATTCAGACCGCCCTGCTTGAGGATACCTGGAGCACCGAAGAAAAGCTGCGCGCAGCCCGTGAAGTAACCCTCGACGAGCTTATGTCGTTCTCAAAAACACTGCTCTCGGAAGTTGACCCGGTTCTTCTGGCCCATGGCAACATTACCGAAGCCTACGCATTGAATCTTGCCCAGCAGATCGACGCCATTGTGCTGGCCAAAAGTAAGGTTGTGTCCGTAGAGCGCAGTCAGGTGCGTGAACTGCCGGCAGGCGATATGCTGGTTTCTCTCAACGTACAGCATCCGGATACCGGCTATACGCTTTACACACAGGGCCGGAATACCGGTTTTGAAGAACGCGCCCGATTCCAGCTGTTAGCGCAGATTATCAGCAGCCCGTTTTATGAGGAGCTCCGCACGACCCGCCAGCTTGGTTATATCGTGTATGCAACGCCATTCGAAATGCTTGAGACACCGGCGCTGGGGTTTGTGGTTCAATCCCCCGGTGCAAGCGCAGAAGACATCGACCAGGCAGTTCGCGAGTTCGCCAAAGGTTTTGAAAAGACCCTCGAAGACCTTGACGAAAAACGGCTAGAACGCGAAAAGCGGGCCGTGATCAGCCGCATTCTTGAGCGGGAACGCCAACTGGGTGACATTTCCGGGCGTTACTGGCGGGAAATTGATCGGGGCAATGATGACTTTGATTCCCGGGAGAAACTTGCGAGCGCCGTTCAAGACGTGAGCCATAAAGAGCTTTACGCCACCTTCAAAGACGCCGTACTGAACCGGGAAAGGGCTTTACGCGCAGTCACAGGCCCAGAGGGCTTGAGCGCCAATGAAGCACGGGATCTGATTCTGAAGCAGCCGCCGGTAACCGCCAAATAAGCGGCAACAGACAACTACCCGTTGCCCGCCGGGGGCAGGCGCTGAAAACGCGCCCAGTCCTCCGGTTCGTCCACGTCCCAGCGGGGCTCCAGCAATCCGACACTGAGCCCCAGGCTAACCAGTCGCTGCTGGGTTTGTGCTAGAACGCCTTGCGTTCCCCATTCAATACCATCAAGCATCTCCGGAACCACCCGACGAGCGCCAATCAACACATAGCCACCGTCATCCGAAGGCCCCAAAACCACATCGTATTCCTGCAGGCTTGCCAGTGCCTGATGCACGTATTCCGGTTCGACCGAAGGGCAATCGCTACCCACAATCAGGGAAAAAGCATGGAACTCAAGGCCGAATTCAAGCGCACCCTGCATCCGCTCACCCAGGTCCGCGCCCTTCTGTACCTTTTGCTTCAAACCCCGCTGATCGATAGCGCCCACAATCTCCTGCGCCTCATCCGGAACTGAGTCTACATGCCTGCCCCACCAGAATTGCACAGCCAGCCCGGTGCCACACAGGTTATTCAACACCGCAAGCGTGAGCTTTATGTGAGCGTCCGCTGCGCCCCGGGCGCCAAGCGCCGGAATGAGGCGTGTTTTCACCTGGCCCACTTCGGGCCACTTGGCGAATTGCATCAACAGGGCGTCGGGAGTTTCAGTCTTTGGCATTACGAACATCCGAACGGTAAGAGTGAACAAGCCTTTCGGGAGACTCACCGCGCCAATAGCGCCAGCGCAAACGCCACATAAGGAAAATTGTGCGCCACACACCCCGTTGCTCCCAGCGCCTGCTGTCAGTAATCACAGGATCCTTGATACGGAAGGGGCGGGAAACCAGGCACAGACGACGGGAAAATTCGACATCTTCCATAAGCGGTATGTTCTCAAAGCCGCCCAACGCTTCAAAAACCTCCCTGCACACAAACAACGCCTGATCTCCCGTGCAAATCCCCGTTAACCGAGAACGCTGATTCATGAACCCGCCAATCATCCGCAACATTACGCCCTGGCCACTCAGGCGAACATCGAATCGCCCCCAAACCCGGTCGCTCTGAAAAAATTGCTCCAGGGAACTCAGGGCACCCGGCGGAAGGCGAGTATCGGCATGCAAAAATAACAGAACCCTACCCCTGGCAACCGACGCTCCGGCATTCATCTGCACAGCCCTGCCTTTTTCCGCCTGCACCACGCGATCCGCGTAAGGCCTGGCCAGCGCGGCGGTTCCATCCGTGCTGCCGGCGTCCACAACGATCACCTCATGCCCACTGGCCCGCAGCAGCTGCAGCGCTTCAAGGGTTTGAACCACACCCGCAGCCTCCATCCACACCGGCACAACAACACTTAACGAGAAAGAGTCAGACAAAACACACTCCCGGCCCAGCAGAAATCACGGCAATACCTTGAGCCACAGGCTTCAGGCCGCTATCATACCGACCTTCTCAAAGAAGTGCCTCCGTAGCTCATCTGGATAGAGCGTCCCCCTCCTAAGGGGAAGGTAGCAGGTTCGAGTCCTGCCGGGGGCACCAGCTACCCTTCCGCACTAATCCACAAAACATAACAAGCCACTGTTTTTTTTGAACACTTTTATCACGCAATCCAATCCTTATCGGTCCATAATACTCCGACCTAATCTACACGTTTTGGGGGTATGTTTGGGGAGCAAACTAAAATGCACTCCCGATATAGTAGGTTTTATACCCACAAAAAGAGATAGAACCCCGCCATGTCCAGGCCTATCACGCTGAAAGGCCAACTCAAGACAAACTCCACCTCACCGCTCGGCAATTACCAACCCCGATGAGTTGGGCAGGCTCCACGAATGCAAGAGCCCAACAAATTTGAGCTCTTGCACTTTTCTGAGTGCACTCAGTTTGAGAGCGCCTTACGTCTCCACAAATAGAACAATACCGGGATCACCAACAGCGCCAAAATAACGGCAGTAACCATGCCACCAACCATGGGCGTTGCGATACGCGCCATCACTTCAGAACCTGTTCCAGTGCCAACCATAATCGGAACCAGGCCACCGATGATCGCGGCGGCAGTCATCATCACCGGTCGCACACGCATACCAGCGCCGTGAAGTACCGCATGGCGCAGTGTTTCGCGCCTCGGCGTCAGGCCTTTCTTCTCGCAGGTTTCAAGCATTGCCCGGTAGGACTGGTTGAGATAGACCAGCATGATTACACCAATCTCCACGGCGACACCCGCCAGCGCAATGAAACCAACACCCACCGCTACCGAGAAGTTGTAGCCTAACAGATACATCAGCCAAACAGCCCCGATCATTGCGAACGGCAGTGTGCCCATGATGATGCCCACCTCTGTAAAGTTTCTGAAATTCAGGAACAGCAGGATGATGATAATGGCCAGTGTTAATGGCACTACGTAGCTCAGCTTTTCTTTCGCGCGAAGCATGTATTCATACTGGCCCGACCAGGCGATGGAATAACCTGCTGGCAGATCCAGTTCCGCTTGCACTGTCGCCATTGCCTGCTCCACGTATGTGCCCACATCGACGCCCTCTATATCCACAAAGGACCAACCGTTCAGGCGTGCATTCTCGCTTTTGATCGCCGGCGGCCCATCTTCTATCCGGATATCCGCGACATCAGCCAACGCAATTCTCTGACCCGAGGCCGTGACGATGGGGAGCTGTTCCAGTTTCTCGGGTGAGTCCCGGTAGTCTTCCGGATAGCGAAGGTTAATCGGGTAACGCTCAAGGCCCTCGATGGTTCTGGAGACATTAATCCCGCCAATCGCAGAGGCAACCACCTGCTGTACGTCCGCGATATTCAGACCATAACGGGCAGCGCGTTCACGATTGATATCCACCTTGATGTATCGGCCACCTGCTACTCGCTCTGAGTAAACCGAAGCTGTGCCGGGCACATCTGCCAGAATTTCTTCCAGGCGTTTTCCGACATTCTGGATGGTGGCGAGGTCCGGTCCCGCGATTTTGATGCCTACGGGGGTTTTAATACCCGTTGCCAGCATGTCGATGCGGGTGATGATCGGCATAACCCAGGCGTTGGTGACACCAGGAAAACGAATCAGTGTGTTGAGTTCCTGTTTGAGCTTGTCTGTGGTCATACCCTCGCGCCACTGATCTCGGGGCTTGAGCTGGATAAAAGTCTCAATCATCGTCAAAGGTGCAGGGTCTGTTGCTGTATCCGCGCGCCCCACTTTGCCAAACACGGTTTTCACTTCCGGCACCGTCGCAATCAGTTTGTCCGTTTGCTGAAGTAACTGGCGGGCTTTGCCGATTGAAATTCCCGGATATGTTGTGGGCATGTACATCAAATCCCCTTCGTCCAGTGGGGGGATGAACTCGCTACCGATTTTCGTTGCTGGCCATAGGCCTACAGCCAACACCAGCACTGCACAGAGCACGGTCGACCTGGGAAACCTGAGCACCAGTTTCAACACCGGCATATAGGCGCCGACCAGCAAACGGTTTACAGGGTTCTTATGCTCCGGTAGCACTTTCCCTCGGATAAAGTAGCCCATCAGAACCGGAACCAGCGTCACCGCAAGCGCGGCACTGGCGGCCATAGCGTAGGTTTTGGTGAACGCCAGTGGCGCAAACATTCGCCCTTCCTGTGCTTCAAGCGCAAACACCGGCACAAAACTGACGGTAATGATCAACAACGAGAAAAACAGCGCCGGGCCGACTTCCGAAGCAGACTTCGCAACAATCTCCCATCGATTCTCCGGCGTGAGCGGCGTTCGCTCCATATGCTTGTGCATGTTCTCTATCATGACTATGGCCCCATCAATCATGGCGCCGATAGCAATGGCGATACCGCCGAGGGACATGATATTGGCATTGATGCCCTGCCAGTACATGACAATAACCGCCGTGAGAATACCCACAGGCAAGCTGAGGATCGCCACCAAGGACGAGCGTACGTGAAACAAAAAGACGATACAGACCAGCCCGACCACCAGAAACTCTTCCAGCAGCTTGAACCAGAGGTTGTTGACGGCCCGTTCAATCAGGCCCGAACGATCGTAAGCCGTGACCACTTCAACGCCATCGGGCAGGCTCGATTGCAACTCGCCCAGCTTGGCTTTAACGCCATTGATGGTTTCCTGCGCATTTTCGCCGAAGCGCATCACCACTATGCCACCAACGGCCTCCCCTTCCCCGTTCAGCTCGGCAATACCGCGCCTCATCTGCGGCCCCACTTCGACACTGGCCACATCCTGGAGCAGAACCGGCGTGCCGTTCACATCTAGGCCTAGCGGAATTGCCATCAGGTCTTCGCGGGATTGAATATAACCTGAGGTACGAACCATGTATTCCGCCTCCGCCATTTCAATAACCGATGCCCCGACTTCCTGATTGCCCTGCTTGATCGCTGTCTGGATAAGAGAAAGCGGAATCCCCAGCGCACGGAGCTTCTCGGGGCTGACCTTGACCTGATATTGCTTCACCATGCCGCCGAGCGCAGCAACCTCTGAAACACCGGGCACGGTTTGCAGTTCGTACTTGAGAAACCAATCCTGAAGGCTGCGCAACTGGCTCAGGTCGTTCTGTCCTGTGCGATCAACCAGCGCATAGAGATACACCCAGCCAACACCGGTTGCGTCCGGCCCCAACTGAGGCCGTGCCGAATCAGACAGATTGGGTGCCACTTGCGAGAGGTACTCCAGAACTCTGGAGCGAGCCCAATACATATCGGTATCTTCATCGAAAATCACGTAAACGTAGGAGTCCCCGAAAAACGAATAGCCACGCACGGTTTCCGCACCGGGAACCGACAGCATGGCGGTCGTCAGGGGATAGGTCACCTGGTCTTCTACAACCTGTGGCGCTTGTCCCGGGAAGCTGGTTTTAATGATAACTTGCACATCAGACAGATCCGGAAGCGCATCGACCGGGGTTTTACTGAGTGAGTAAAGGCCCAGCCCTGTTATTAACAAACTCGCCAGCAGAACCAGAAAGCGGTTTCGAATGGACCAATAGATAATCGACTGAATCATCAGTTGGCCCCCTCATGGTTCATGTTTCCATGATCCATTTCCGCGTTATCCACCGAATCAGAGGGCATGGCCGTCATACGCAGAAAATCCGAGGTCTTGCTGGATTCGGAATCAATCAGGAATTGGGCGGATGTCACTACCTCATCACCCGGCATGACACCCTCAAGGATTTCAGCGTACTGCACACCAACACGGCCAACCTTCACAGCGACCGATTTGAACGCGCCGCCATTCAGAGCCAGCACCAGCCGATCGCTCTGGCCAGTTCGAATAACCGATTCACGAGGCACTAGAAGCTGTCTGCTGGTGCGGGCGCCCTGAATGTTCAGCTCTGCAAACATGCCCGGCAACAAAGTGCCATCGGCGTTGTCAAAACGCATTCTTACCCGGGCGGTACGGGTCTTGGGGTTAACCTCCGGATACACATAATCCACTTTTCCTGTCCATTGACGACCGGGCAAATAGTCGAGGGTCATCACCACGCGATTGTCGGATGCCACTGCGGATAACTGGCGTTCAAATACTTCACCAATGACCCACACCTCATCCAGCGCAGCAATGGACAGGACTCGATCCCCTGGCTTGATAAACATACCTTCGCGAACATTAAGGTTATCGATAACACCAGAGGTGGGCGCATACACCGTTAAGGTACGCTGCAATTCGCGGGTTTTCGTGAGCTGACGGATCAAACCTTCAGGTACGTTAAGCGCAGCCAGGCGCTCCTTGGCAGCATTGACCAAACGCTCATTGCCCCGGTTTAACGCCAGGACAAGTTCATCCTGGGCATTGACCAGCGTAGGCGAATACAGGGTGTAGAGCGGCTTGCCCTTCTCCACCGGTTCGCCCTCTGCCTTCACATAGAGTTTCTCGATCCACCCCTCAACCCGGGGATGGACATGGGCCATGTCGTCTTCACTATATTGAACGTACCCCACCGTTGTTATTTTGTTCGGTAGCCGTCCCTGAATGACCGGCTCCGTCAACACGCCCAGGTTGTTAACGACATTCGGAGAAATACGAACAGTACCAGGGGCATCTTTACCCGATCCGCTATCTGCATAGACCGGTATCAGGTCCATCCCCATGGGCGATTTACCCGGTTTGTCGCTCTTGTAATTGGGATCCATGGGCGCCACCCAATGCAAGGGCTCTTTACTGGCATTGCTGGTCACCTCAGCCACAGCAGCCTCTGGAGATCCAGGGGTAAGCCAATAGGTCGCTGCCGCCCCGGCCACGCCACCTAACAACAAAAAGCCCAATGGGCGTATAACATTTGCCATGATTGTTATTCCTGGGAGTTTTTCAGTGAGAATGAGGGGCTGCCAGACGCACCGGCAGTGAGATAGCGGAAGCTCGCCAGGTTTTTGGCTCGTTCAGCCGTCATCTGAATAAGCTCAACCTGCGCATTAAGCTCAGCGATACGCGCACGCACAGCTTCGGCAAAATCGCCGTCATCGTTGTTGTAAGCTGAGAGCGCAGCATTGGCCTGCTCCCTTGTTTGCGGAAGCAGCGACTGCTCATACAGCCTGATGCGGTCATCGAGCCGTCTAATTCGGGCGGCCGCTGCACGGGCTTCGGCTTTAATTCGCCGAACCTGCAGCATTCGGTCAGACTTCGCCGCTTCCACACGGGCGATTGCCGCGCTCACGGTGCGATCCTGGCGATTGCCCGTGAAGATAGGCAGATCAAACCCGATCCCGACTGAAAACAGATCCGCCCGGTCCTGACCGTTCGGGGCTTTTTCCCGATATCCATACTGTGCGGACACAGTCCACTCCGGCTTGTAAGCCTGGCGAGCCAGCTCAATATCAATAGCTCCGGCATCAATCAACTGGTCTGTGGCGCGAATTGAAGAGTGGCTGATCAATGCGGTATCGCTGACATCAAACGCTGTGCTCGGAAGCCTGGCTAACAGATTCGGGGGAATGCGTTCGCTTACCCGCAAACGAAAGGTGTCAGTACCTATCCACTCTCCCAGCTCTTCCTGAGCGGTTTCCATCCGGGAATGAAGTGCCGTTAAGCGGTCATCAAGACGGGTCAACTCCAGAGACGCTCGGATAATATCCTGCTGGCGTGAACCGTTCATCGTTGAGGTGTACCCAGCCTCCGCAACATCTGCCAACTGCTCAAACAGGCCTCGATTGCTTTCAATCAATCGAACACTTTCTTGAGTTTTCCAAAGCTCAAGCCACAGATCAGTTACCGACCTGATCACTAATTCCTGTCGATTCTCCCGCTGAAACGACTGTGATTCCGCGAGCTCTTTCTTCTTGTCGCGGGCTAGATACCGACTATCTCCGCGAGGAAAGCGCTGGCTGAGGGCAATAATGGCTTGTGTCATGCCTTCTTGGCGGGTATCGAAGGTATCCGTGGGAAGGTTTGCGGCACCTAGCGTAATTCGCGGGTCGGGTAACGCAGCTGCTGCAACAGATTCATCGAGAAGCGCCTTCTGCAGTTGGATGCTTTGGGCCGACCAGGGGTCGCCCCGAACCGCAATATCAATAGCCTCTTCAAGGGCAAGTCTCGGCTCCGCAGACAGGCCAAAACTCGTTAAAAGCAAGGCACCCACAACAGCTGTTCTATATATACGAGAAATATAACTCAAGGTTCATTCTCCACTGGATTAATACGCCGCGGAGAATCATAGAAGTGTTGTCTGAATTCAGGCTGAAATTTCATTGCCAATCATGTGATTTTGATCTGGGTCAAGCGTTATTAATTACTGATAAATATCAAAATAATTATTACGTTTATTTTATTATTTATTTCAGGATGAGTTCAGGAAGAGATGATTGAATGAGCACATCAACCAACCAGGAGGTACGATATGAAAAAGTCGATTTTATTCTTAGCCGTAGTTACTTTTTCCACAGCAGCTTTTGCTGGCAATATTCCAGAAAGCAGGTCCGGCAATCCAATACATGACAACATGAAATCAATGCAAAAAAATATGAACTCAATGCATAACGGCATGAATATAGAAACAACTCAGACGGACATACTTAAAAATAAGGACATGCAACGACTTCATAAAAGAATGACACTTGATGGAATGTCTGAAAGCGGTATGGAAGCTCGACTTGATATGATGGAAAAAAAAGGTATAGCCTACCATCGAGTGTTGGAAAAGAAAGAAAATAGCACTCCAAGATAAATGCTTCTACAACATTAGCTCACCAAAATTGAAGGGGGTAGTGGGGCATTTTTATGTACTGTTGACGCCTTGTTTGATAATCTAAAAAATATAAATATAAAACCAAAGTGAATTACTACAAAATTTTAATTAATCGAAGTGAGGGATTAAAAATAAAGAAGTTTATTATCGCAGCAGCAATAACATCCTTGTTCTCTACTATGGTGTATGCCAACTCTGGCTTGGCAGATCGTATTAATGAAGCGCGAAGCTATCCGAACAAAACAGCCGAAAACATAGTAGATGCGCGGACGTTGAGTAGTCAGCATAAAAAGATACATATGAGAATGAATAAATCTGAGCTGAGGGATCATCAACATTAAAGTTCATCAGTGTAAACTTTCAAAAACACTGTGCTTTAAGACCTGATGGAGGATAATTTCATAAGGCATCGTCCAGCCATGCCAAAAAGAGCGTGGCTGGCTATTTTTTCGGCGGAAATTCTGGATAGATCTCCAAAATTAGCAACAAAACGACATGCTCTTACAAACTATGAGCCTTGAATAGTTCACTTCCTTATTGTTACTTACCATGCTGCACGCTAAACACAGACCGTTGACCGATATTTAGGAGGTGTTGGAGCGCATTATTGGAGCATCATGGAGGGCGGGATCTTGATGGTACGATCCAACTTGGGCAGGTAGTTCCACATGGCGTCGCCAATGCGCAGCGAGCCGATCCCGGCCTCCTTTTTTTGCGCATGGATTCGAATCAATGCCTTCTCGGTCCGGTCTATCCAGGCCTCCAGATTCAGCTCCCGCGCCCAATGTTCGGTTTCGATGCGCATGGTAGACCGACCGTGGTTGCTGTCCGACCACAGCGTGTCTTCCATCCCTTCAATCAATGATTCGACCGAGGGGACAGCACCAAGCGCAATGGCCGGGAAAACGCCAAGAAAAGTAATAACTGGTAAGCATTTCATGCACTGTTTCCTTACGTTAACAAAGTCCCAGAACCGAGCATCTCGATTACCGTTCCTGATACCTTAAAACGATACGCTGTTTCTGATTTGGGACTAAGACAATCACCACCAAGCCTAAAATAGTGATCGCAATCCCTGTAATTTCGACTGCACTGAATGTCTCATCGAAAAATAACGCCCCGATAAGTAAGCCGAAGACCGGTGTCAGAAACGTAAATGGATTGAGTTTATTCAGCGGTGCTCGGGCCAGAAGCTCATACCAGAGCACAACTATCAATGCAGTTGCCGGAACCGCAAGCACGAAAACAACGCTGGCAAATGACCATGTCCAGTCAACCTCAAAGCCTTCACCCGCCAATAAAGAAGCAACAAGCAGAAATGTGGCCCCCAGGATGAGCTGAATTCCCATCGGCAAGTACATATCCCCCTCACCTGCCCGAAGCTTTAAAAGAACGTTACCAATTGCCGTTCCAACGGCGCCCAGAAGAACATACAGCGCCCCGACAAAACGATCCGTTCCAAAGTCAAAACCGGGTAAAGCGAGTACAACAACCCCCACAAAACCAATAAACAATCCCAAATACAAACAGGCGGTCATTACTTCCTTAAGAACAAAAATCGATAAAATGGCGGCAAAGAGAGGTTGCGCATTCGCCAATACAGTGGCGACACCTGGCCCGACATTACCCGCGCCGAGAAACATACCGCCGAGGCCCAAGCCTGTGTAACTGAAGCCAATCAACGCAAGCATTGCCAAGCGTCGAAATGAACAATCAAACCTACGCCCGAAGTTCATTCCTATCGCAATCAAAAATGCACCTGCCAAAAACGCTCTCAAAGCCGCAAACAGTAAAGGAGGCGCGTCCGGCAGCCCAACACTTATGAACGGAAAGCAGATAGCCCAAAGAATCGCGACAACCACCATTCCAACGATGGTTTGTAGCGAAAGTGACTTGCCTGCCATTGCACTACTTGTCACTTTTGTCCGATTGTCGTCCATGGTTACCGTGCCCCCTATGCATAAACTTATGGAGCAGAGGGCAGGCAAGAAGTATCAGCCAGGGCAGCACGCCAAGCAGGTGACTTTTGTGGTCACTCCAGAGCAAAACCAGCGCGACCCCGACAAAAACTGCCAAAGTGATTTTATAACGTCGATCCATCATTTATCTCTCTTGAAGACCAGGCGACAGCTTAAGAGCACCGTTTTAGTTGGCCTCAAGTGATATCTGATGTCCTATGCCTTCCAGCGGAATTTCATCAATTATGTCGAGGGAATCCGGGTCGAGCACCCAAAGCTTGCTCTCTGCACGACTGGT
>JACDJA010000773.1_pt1 | contig 32716 bp, 33 predicted proteins | sample 7449241 | NCBI WGS metagenome assembly JACDJA01 (sample SAMN14253289, study PRJNA609438) | sludge metagenome | isolation source: initial anaerobic sludge | collected 2018-12-20 | reverse complement strand
TATGCGTTCGCCGCATAACTCAAAGCCGTTCATGCGGACGAAGCAACACTACGCTTCGCGCAGATAACAAATTTATTGGGCAGTTTTTTCGGATTTACGCCCGTGGATCAGACACAAGGGAGTTGCATGATCAGAGACAGTGCCGTGGATGCACGGCCATCTGCGCCTAACGCCTCGTTGGAGCGGACGTTCCGCGAACCGCTGTCGTCAATTCATGCACCCTACACGGCGGAACGCCGCTCAACTCGAACACGTTAGCCATCAAAGATGAACGCTGTCGAAATCCGAATAAATCGAGAGGTTGCAGCCGTCTGCGGAGTCGAAGACCTCCAGCAGCTACTTGGTGTGGTCGCCGCACGCCGTGAGGGAAACGAGCCCTTCAAGTACCTGATCGAGGTGATGGGCCTTCGTCGTTCATCTGATGGGCATCACCTCGCCGCGAAGTGGCAAAGCATCGGGGTCAAACTGGGTGATGAAGTATCGTTTACGTTTGTTGATGTAGCTAGCGCGGAGGGGCCAGCTCTTGAGCATGAAGTTCCACCGCCACCGAGCCATGTCTAACCCTGCACTCAACCCCGCCCCCTTCGGTCGCTGGACTCGCCAAAGCTGCGCTTTGGCGAGTCGGTTAGCTCCACGTTGCAGAAAATATTGAACATACAGGCTTAGTCACGATTGCCATTTCGCATCATCAGCTTGGCAACAACCTGCACCAGCGCCACGCCCAACAGCGCACTGAAAAAAGCCTGCTGTGCCGTTTCTCCCGACAACCCGGATACGGATACATCCAGTGCAGCCAGTCCTGCCCCTGCCAGCAGCGATGCCATGCGCTGCATGGCCGGATGCCAGCCGGGCCGGCATTGCTTCAACGTCCACAGCAGCAGCGCTGAAAAGATCGCATAGCCAACGCCATACCCAAGATACAGTGGCAAACCGGACTGGTCAGTCAATCGATGCAAGCCCACCGCAAACAGACCTGCCACGCCCGCGGCCAGTATCCATCCCAAACACTTACGCATCTCTTCTCCCGAAAGTAGAATCAACACTTCACTTAATCACTGGAGGCCACCTCCAGAAACTGTCGCGAGCAGCTTGAGTGCAAGGCGCGCGTAAAAGCCAAGTGTATATGGATATACATGAGGGCGAGGCTCGAAAAGCGGAATGTGCTTTCGTACATTTCGCCGAACGTAGCGGGATTCACCTACCGGTGAATCCCCGAGAGCACCGCGCAACACAGCAATCAAGCTGCGCAGCGGGTTAATGGGGGCGGGCGAAAATGGCGGATGTACTTGTTCTCTACTACAGCCAGGGCGGCAGCGTCGCGGAAATGGCGCGTCTGATCGCGCGCGGCATCGAATCCGTACCCGGCGCCACGGCGCGCATCCGCACCGTGCCCAGAGTTGCGCCCAAAACCGAAGTGGCCGAGCCCGGCGTGCCGCCGGAGGGTGCGCCCTACGCCGAATACCGCGACTTCGAGGAGTGCATCGGCCTCGCGCTGGGCAGCCCCACGCGCTTCGGCAACATGGCGGCGGCGATAAAGTATTTTATCGACGGCACTGGCGGGCTGTGGATGCAGGGTTCGCTTGCGGGCAAGCCCGCCTGCGTGTTTACCTCCACTGCCACCATGCATGGCGGGCAGGAAACCACGCTGGTTTCCATGATGCTGCCGCTGATGCACCACGGCATGATCCTGCTGGGCCTGCCGTACACCCTGCCCGAACTCAACGCCACCACCTCGGGCGGCACGCCCTATGGCGCCACGCATGTCGCCGGTGCTCAGGATGACAAGCCGCTGACCGACGACGAGCGCAAGCTGTGCATCGCGCAGGGCAAGCGGCTGGCGGAAACCGCGCTCAAGCTCGCATCATGAGCAACACCGCGCTGGAAGCCCGGCTGTTTGTCCGGCGTCATCATCACGGCGTGCTGGCCACGATTTCCAAACGGCTGGACGGCATGCCCTTCGCCTCGGTCTGCCCCTTCATCACCGATCATCATGCCCGGCCGGTGTTTCTCATCTCCGGCCTGGCCGAGCACACCAAGAACCTCGCCGCCGACCCGCGCGCCAGCCTCATTGTTCATCCCTGCGCGGACAACATGCATGCCGCGGGCCGTGTGACACTGACAGGCAAGGCAGAAAACATCGGCCGGCCCGAAGCGCTGGTCAAGCGTTATTCGGAACTGATGCCCGATGCCGCAGGCTATTTCGAACTGGGCGATTTCAACCTGTGGCGCATCCATATCGAAGCCATCCGTTTCATCGTGGGTTTTGGAAAAATCGAATGGGTGGAACCCGCAAGCTACGCGCCGCCGGAAAATTCGCTCGAAGAATGGGAAGCCAGCATCCTCGCGCACATGAACCAGGATCACGCCAGCACACAGCTCGGCTACGTGGAACGCGCCACCGGCAAGCGCCCCGATGAAGCGCGCATGATCGGCATCGACACCGACGGCATGGATATTCAAACGCCCGAAGGCAAGGTGCGCATCGACTTTCCGCGTCCGGTGACCGATGGCGAATCGGCACGCAAGCTGCTGATCGAACTCGCACAGTGATCCGCGCGCTGCAATTCATCGCCAGCGCCAGCCTTATCGCGCTGATTTTCCTGAACCTGGCCTGGGAACTGTGGCTTGCGCCGCTCAAGCCTGGGGGCTCGTGGCTGGTGCTGAAGGCGGTGGTGCTGCTGATTCCGCTGATGGGCATCCTCAAAGGCCGCCGCTACACCTACCAGTGGATGTCCATGTTCATCCTGCTGTATTTCACCGAAGGCGTCATGCGCGCGTGGGGTGATAAAGGGATGTCTTCGATGCTTGGGTTGATTGAAGTGGGATTGTCGGTGGTGTTCTTTTTTGCGGCGATTGGGTTTGCCAAGCTGTCTGCGCCGTCACAGCATGCCTAGTGTTCGTTCGACTGCAACTCATTCCCTATCACTTTAAAACCCGCTTCGTCTTTGTATAAAAGAAGCAGTTTATTCTTCGGGTTTCTTACAAAATTGGCTATTGAAGAACCTAGATTTTCGGTACCCATGCTTTGCGAGAACTCAACTTTTTCTTCAGGCAAGCAACGTATGGAAACGCCGTTTGCAACGGTAATCAAGTGTTCTTTTGAATATTTCGAAGATTTAATTACCAAATAGCCTGGAAATAGCTCGTTTGTGAAAGATGTGTTATCGAATAAAACATATTCAGTTGAATAGGCCTTATCGCTTTTCAACCCCAAATCAGCAATGGCTTTAGATGCACATTCCTGCGGTGCCAGCATTTCAATCCTGGTTTCCTTTCTGTCAGCGCAACCAGCAATTACCAACAGAGCCAGAATAAAAATTGTTGGCTTCACCACCCCACCCTTATTTGTTTATCTTAGATGACTAGATTAATCATTTCCGTCAGTCAAAACGGCAGCTTCATCCCCGGCGGCAGCGGCAATCCCTGGGTAAAGGCGCCCATTTTTTCCTGGGTGGTCTGCTCGGCCTTGCGGATGGCGTCGTTGACGGCGGCGGCGATGAGGTCTTCGAGCATTTCCTTGTCGTCCATGACGCCGGCATCGATCTGCACGCGCTTGACGTCGTTGCGGCAGGTCATGGTGATCTTGACCATGCCCGCGCCGGACACGCCTTCGACTTCCACTTCGGCCAGTTGCGCCTGCGCCTTCTGCATGTTTTCCTGCATTTGCTGAACCTGTTTCATCAGGTTGCCCATACCACCTTTGATCATTGCTGTTCTCCTAAGGGTTGAATGCTTGCGGGGTCGATGCGCGCATCGAATTGATCGACCAGGTCGCGAATGAAGGGATCGGACTCGATGGCGGCCACGGCCTCGGCCTGTTTTTCCGCCTTGGCGCGGGCCCGCACTTCAACGGGGCTTTGGCCGGATGCCGCGCCGAGTTCGATCCGGACTTTTAGCTGTTCGCCAAATTTCTGCTTGAGCGCGGCGACCAGCTTTTCCTGATAGGTTTTGTCGAGCAGGTGTTTGTGCGCATCGGCAAGGCCGAGCTGCATGGTGTTGCCGTCGTGGTTTTTAAGCTCGCACTGGTCGGCCAGCATGCGGGCCATGCCACCGAGTTTGAGGCTGGCGACGATGGTGGGCCAGTCGGTTGAGGTGACGGATTCACCCTCACCCCGGCCCTCCCTTGCAGGGCGCGTTCCGGTTTGCACGCTGGAACCGCTCGACGGGCGCGGAGCTTGCTCCGCGAATTCCCCGTCTCGCCCCGCTGGGAGAGGGGAAGCGCCCTCACCCCCAGCCCCTCTCCCCAAGGGAGAGGGGAGAGAATTTGCTTGATCGGGGCGAGGGGTCGCACCCTCACCGCTAGCCCCTTTGCCCAAGGAAGAAGCGTGCGAATGGGTAGCTGTTCTGGTTTGTCCAACCGGCAAATTGGCGTTGGCGGGTGTGAACGCCAGCATCCGCAGCAGCGTCATGCTGAAGCCGGAAATTTCGTCCGGTGCGAAAGGCAAATCGCGGCGGCCGTTGACGGCAATCTGGTAATAGAGCTGCACGGATTCGGCATCCAGCCTTGAAGCCATGTCGAGAATGCGCGCAGCCTCCTGGTCATCCTCGACGGCCTGCGGCGCCATTTGTGCGAGCGAGATTTTGGTGAGCAGCGCACCGAAATCCTGCAAGGCCGCATCGAGGGAAATGCCCTGTTCGGAAAGCAGGCGCGGCTGTTGCAGCAGGCCGTCGGCATCCTGCCGCGCCAGGGCATCGAGGATATCGAACAGGTAATCCTGGCGCACGGTGCCGAGCATGGCTTCGACACCTGCCGCATCGAGGCTGCCTGCTCCGTGGGCAATCGCCTGGTCGGTGAGCGACAGCGCATCGCGCATGCTGCCGTTGGCGGCGCGCGCCAGCAGGCTGAGCGCGGCGGGTTCGGCGCTGATGTTTTCCTGGCCCAGCACATGACTCAGGCGCTGGACGACCTGTTGCTGCGTCATCGGCTTTAGGTTGAATTGCAGGCAGCGTGACAGCACCGTGACCGGAATCTTTTGCGGGTCGGTGGTGGCGAGGATGAATTTCACATGCTCGGGCGGCTCTTCCAGCGTTTTCAGCATTGAGTTGAAGGCTGGCTTGGACAGCATGTGCACTTCGTCGATGATGTAAACCTTGTAGCGGCCCACCGTGGGCGCGTACTGCGCGTTGTCCAGCACCTCGCGCATGTTGTCGACGCCGGTATTCGACGCCGCATCGAGCTCCAGCAAATCGACGAAACGGCCCGCGTCGATCTGCTGACAGGCGCTGCATGTGCCGCACGGTTCCGGCGTGACGCCGGTTTCACAATTGAGGCACTTGGCCAGAATGCGTGCCAGCGTGGTCTTGCCCACGCCGCGCGTGCCGGTGAACAGATAGGCGTGGTGCAGCCGGCCCTGCGTCAGCGCATTCGACAGCGCCTTGACCACATGTTCCTGACCTGTGAGATCGGCAAAGCGCCGCGGCCGCCATTTGCGGGCGAGGGCCACTGCGGGTTGGGAGGATTCGCCGAACAAGTCACTCATTGAGGCAGGCTTCAAAATAGGTAAGTGGCGAGCCTGAACCCCGGCACTGGTAACGATCCGCTATGGCTGCTTCCTTCCGGACCTGACCAGGTTCACGGGGCTGCCATGCGGGGAGGCCCGCCACCAGCATTTTAACCCTTATTGCTCGTCCAGCGGCTCTTTGATTCGCCGAGACTGAACTGCGGCTGCCAGTTCGCGCAGCAGCGGTTCGGTGTCTTCCCAGCCGATACAGGCATCGGTGATGGACATGCCGTATTCAAGCGGCTTGCCGGGGCACTCGTCCTGCCGGCCGGGCTTGATGTGGCTTTCGATCATGATGCCCATGATGCGGTGCTCGCCTTTGGCGATCTGGCTGGCCACGTTCTGCCCCACCTCGATCTGCTTCTGGTATTGCTTGCTGGAATTGGCGTGCGACAGGTCAATCATGACGTGCTGGCTCAGGCCCGCGTGCGACAGTTCCTGACAGGCGGCTTCGACGCTGGCGCTGTCGTAATTGGGCTGCTTGCCGCCACGCAGGATGACGTGGCAGTCCTCGTTGCCCGCGGTCTTGAAAACCGCAACCTGCCCGGCCTTGGTGACGGAGATGAAATGATGCCGCGCGGCCGAGGCCTTGATTGCGTCCACCGCGATTTTGATATTGCCGTCCGTGCCGTTCTTGAAGCCGATGGGACAGGATGTGCCGGAGGCAAGCTGCCGGTGTGACTGTGACTCGGTCGTACGCGCACCAATCGCGCCCCATGCAATCAGGTCGGCCAGGTACTGCGGCGTCACCAGGTCAAGGAATTCGGTGGCCGCCGGCAAACCCAATTCGTTGATCTCGATCAGTATCCTGCGGGCCATGTGCAGGCCGGTGTTGATGTCGAAGCTTTCATTCAGGTGCGGGTCGTTGATCAGGCCTTTCCAGCCCACCGTGGTACGCGGCTTTTCGAAATATACCCGCATGATGATGATGAGGTCGTGTTTTAACTGATCGGCCAGCGCCTTCAATCTGTTCGCGTATTCGATCGCCGCCTTGGGGTCGTGAATGGAACAGGGGCCGACAATCACAACGAGACGATCATCGGCGCCGCGCAACACGTCGTGGATCTGGTTTCGTGCCGCGAAAACGGTTTCCGTCACCCGGTCGCTGGCGGGCAGATCGGCCATGAGCTTTGCTGGCGAAATCAGTTCGCCAACCTGCTCGACACGGGTGTCATCGGTTTTGTAATGCGTCATGTCAGTTCTCTTTCCGCCCCCAATAAAAAACCGCCAGGGGGCTGGCGGTCTTTCGGGATGTTTGCGAAGCTTGCGTCATTCCCTCCCGGCCGCCTGAAGCGTGGGAAAAAAGAAATAAAAAAAGCTTTCAAACCGTTTGTTCATGGGCCAAATGCTATCAGACGCTCATTCACCCGACAAGCTATCGATGCGATAGTGACTGTTTACAAGCTTTCGTGCGCGCCATCGCAAAATGGAGGATCGGCTGTCCACTTGCAACCGCACAGATACACCGTCTGCTTTTCCGCGATGACGAATTCCTTGGGTTCGAAACCGGAGCCTTCGTGCGATCCGTCGCAAAACGGCTGGCTTTTGGAGCGGCCGCAGGAACACCAGTAATACGTGCCGGGTTCCAGCTCCAGTTCATAAGGCGCTTTTTGCGCGATGACGGGATCGTCCATTTTTTAATTTCTCCTCCGTATATTGTTAGAAGTGGTGTTCGTTTTAATGATCGGGATTGCGCGCCTGGGGTTTCAGGAACGTGACGACATTCGAACCCGGCGCATTCTTGGTGGAACAGCTGCCTTCGCCCACGCCTGCATCGCGTTCAGCCGCATGCAGCAGGTTGATGACTTCGACATAGAACTTGTCCTTGACCATCATCAGCGCGGTCAGGCCGCCGTCATTCTTCGCCAGTACATCGGCGCCACCCGCCAGCAGGGCCTCGCACACGCCAGACTCGCCGTAGCCTGCCGCCAGCATCAGCGGGCGGATGCCGTAACCGATTTTCACATTGGGATCCGAGCCGGCCTCGATCAACCGCGCTACCACTTCGGGATAGCCACGATCTTCGACATCGTTGTAGCAGGCCTTGATCAGCGCGGTCCAGCCGAGCTCGTCTTTCGCATCAACCTCCGCGCCCGCAGCTATCAAAAGATTCACGATTTCCAGATTGCCCGCATGCGCGGCCAGCATCAGGGCGGTTGCGCCGTAGGCATCGCGCGCATTGGCGTCCGTGCCCTGAGCAAGCTGGGTTTTGACCCTGCTGGCATCGCCCGAGCGAATCGCTTCAATCAATTGTTCTGACATGTTTCAACTCCTGTAACGCAGCCGGCCACCCGGCTTAATACCCGAGTATTGTAGTCGGGTATTGCATTCGTTGTCCACTCCATCATTCCGCCTCCATGGATAGCCCTTGAAAACGTAAATTTCCGGCGTGTGCCTGACCACCCAGCACAAAGCCGATTAGAGTGTGGGTTCGCAAAATTCGAGGAGACGAACATGGGATTACTGGATACGGTTTTGGGCAGCGTTCTACGTGGTGGCGGACAGATGCGGGGCGCTGATCCCAAAATGGCGCTGATCATGGCGGTCCTGTCCATGATGATGAACCGTGGCGCGGGCGCCAGCCAGGGAGCCGGCCAGGGCGGCGGGCTGGGCAGCATACTTGGCGGCATGCTGGGTGGTGGCAGCCAGTCTGGGGCGGGTGGGGGGATGGGTGACATTCTTGGGGGCATGCTGGGTGGCGGCCGGGCCGCTGGCGGCGGCGGTGGTCTGGGCGATATTCTGGGCGGCATGCTGGGTGGTGGCCGTTCCAACGCCATGCCGGACACCGGACTTGAGGGTGCATTGGGCGGGCTGGGCGGCATTCAGGATATTTTCAAGCGCGCTGGCATGGGCCAGCAGGTGGACTCGTGGGTCAGTTCTGGCGACAACCTGCCCATTTCTCCCGATCAGATCCGCCAGGTATTGGGCGGGTCGGGCCATCTCAGCCAGCTTGCGCAAGCCGCCGGCATGAGCGAGGACGAGGCAGCGAATGACCTGACCGACATCCTGCCCGATCTCGTCAATCAGCTTACGCCGCAAGGCGGCATTCCTGCTGGCGGCGCTGACATCGAAGCGCTGCTGCGGAAAATGATGGGCTGACACCGCAACTTCACAGGGCCAGCACATTTCTACCGTGGCGGCCCTGCCCGGCATTAACTAGACTGGCATCAACTCATTCAGAGGTTTTCACGATGCCAATTCTCTCGCCCTATTCCGCCCTGCTGTTTTCCCTCGCCCTTTTGGGAAACGCCGCTGTACTGGCGCAGGAAAAACCTGTCAGTTCAAAATCCGAACCAGCGAAGCCTGTCTTTACCATTCCCGAACCACCTGCATTGACCGAAGCTGCGAAACAGTTGCTGGACGGTGTCAACAAGCGCATCACCAACATCAACACACAGGAACTGCAGGCTTTGCTGAAAGCGCAACCTGAAACCGTTGTCATCGACGTACGCACTCCGGCGGAACTGGCGCTACTAGGCGGCCGCATCGAGGCGCCGCAGTTTTTCAACATCACCCGCGGCTGGCTGGAATTCCAGATCGAATCCTATGTGCCCAACAAGAACACGCCCATCGTCACCTACTGCGGCGTCAACCAGCGCAGCCCGCTTGCAGCGGAGACGCTGATGAAGCTCGGCTACGCCAATGTCAAAAATTATTCCGACGGATTCTTCAAGTGGCGCGCCGCCGGCATGCCGGTACTGTCACTCGACAAGTCGCCCAACTCTTTTCTCTATGACCTGCCGCAGGAAGTCATTCCCAACGTATGGTCAGCCATCGGCGCCACCGCACCCGGCACCTATGACAACTCGGGACACAACAACAACCTGTCCTTCATCATTACCGAGGATGGCGTACTGGTGATGAATGCCGGAGACAACTACCTGCTGGCTCAGTCGCTGCATGAGGAAATAAGAAAACGCACCAAACAACCGGTGAAATACGTCGTGCTGGAAAACAGCCAGGGCCACGCCATGCTGGGGTCAAATTACTGGAAGGAACAGGGCGCGAAAATCGTCGCGCATCGTCACACGGCGGAACATATTGAGAAGTACGGCTACGAAGCGCTGGCTGTCATGAAGTCACGCGCCCGCGACAAGGCCTTCAAGACCGAAGTCGCGCTGCCGGACATCGTGTTCGACGACAAGCTGGATCTGAAAATGGGCTCATGGAACATCCAGGTTCTGCACCTTGGAAACGCGCACCATCATGGCGATACGATGGTCTGGCTGCCTGAAAGGAAACTGGTAATTTCCGGCGACACCGCATTCCATGAACGCATGCTGCCGGTATTCGAAGACACCGACACCAAACGCTGGATTGAAGTGTGGGACAAATTCGAAGCGCTGGGCGCCGAGATCGTCATTCCCGGCCATGGCGGACCAACTGACATGAAAACCGTGCGCAAATGGACGCGCGATTATCTCGTTTACCTGCGCGGCAAAGTGGCTGAACTGATCAGGAATGGCGGCTCACTCGACGACGCCTACAAGATCGACCAGTCCGCCTACCTGCATCTGCATACATCGGAAGAACTTGCCAAGATCAACGCGGGGAGGATTTTCCGGTCAATGGAGTTTGAGTGACTTGAACGTTATTGTTCAAGGTCGTGGGGTGAATGAAACAGGTTTGCCTCACTCACCCTCACTCGCAAGTTGATTACTCAATCGTCAAGGTCTTCGATAAGGTCCAACACTACCCGAGTTCGGGTATGCAGGATTGCCACATCCGTGCCGACAATCACACGAATATAGTTATCGGGCAAGCGACTTAAACGCCTCTCCAGATCAGCCGGCAAATACTGCCAGCTTGCGTCAGGCGGCACACCATAGTGGCGGCGGAGTTTATGCGCGTGGCCTGGAGGAATCTTGCCTTTCTTGGCCAAGCCAGGGGGAAGACCGCGGTAGTAATCGCGATAGTAATCACGAATCATCACGCGATCGCGATCCGTAAAGACGACACGGACATCATAGTCACGATCATGAACCCTGACGTCACCATAGTAGGGATGAGTTTCACAACCTGACAGGCCGATCAGTGCGGCCGCTGAAAACAATAACATCGATCTGCGATTCATAATTCGTCCTTTTCGAAAATGAACAACCAAGCTTGCTGCATTTTCATTATGCGCAACAGATTCAAGGCCGGATAAGATTTATACGAAAAAATGTTGTGTATCGCACTTGATGAATTCTGTTGGTCAATTAACCAGCAGTAGGCCGACGGTTGCCCGTCAAAGACTGACTCAACCCGTCCCCCCCACCGTCAACCCGTCTATCCTCAACGTCGGCTGTCCCACACCCACCGGCACGCTCTGCCCCTCCTTACCGCAGGTGCCGACACCTGAATCCAGCTGCATGTCATTGCCGATCATGGACACACGCGTCAGCGCATCGGGGCCGTTTCCGATTAGGGTCGCGCCCTTGACCGGATAGGTCACCTTGCCGTTTTCAATCAGGTAGGCCTCGGCGGTGGAAAAGACGAACTTGCCGCTGGTAATGTCGACCTGGCCGCCGCCAAAGTTGACGGCATACAAACCGTTCTTGACCGAGGCGAGAATTTCCGCAGGGTCCTTGTCGCCGCCTAGCATGACGGTGTTGGTCATGCGCGGCATGGGCAGGTGGGCAAAGGATTCGCGCCTTCCATTTCCAGTAACGGGTACACCCATCAAGCGGGCGTTGAGGCTGTCCTGCATGTAGCCGGTAAGGATGCCATCTTCGATCAGCACGGTGCGCTGGGTGGGATTGCCTTCATCATCGACATTGAGTGAGCCGCGGCGCTGCGGCAACGTGCCATCATCCACGACGGTGACGCCTGGCGCGGCCACGCGCTCGCCGATGCGTCCGGAAAACGCGGAACTGCCCTTGCGGTTGAAGTCGCCCTCAAGACCGTGTCCGATTGCCTCGTGCAATAGAATGCCGGGCCAGCCTGGTCCCAGCACCACTGTCATGGTGCCTGCTGGGGCGGGCTTTGCAGCCAGATTGGTCACTGCCTGATGCACGGCCTGGCGGGCGTATTCTTCCAGTTTTTCATCGGTGAAATATTCATAACCGAAACGTCCGCCGCCGCCGCCGGAGCCCTGTTCGAGGCGGCCATTTTCCTCTGCGATGACTTGCAGCGAGAGCCGCACCAGCGGCCGCACATCGGCGGCTGTGTGGCCGTCCGATCGCGCGACATAAATCACTTCGTATTCGGATGCCAGGCTGGCAATGACCTGAATGACGCGCGGATCTAGTTTTCGCGCGATGTTTTCCAGCCGTTCGAGCATGACGATTTTTTTGGCGTCTTCGAGACTTGCGAGCGGGTCGAGTGGCTGATAAAGGCTGCGGACATTCCCTCGCCCGGCCACCGCATACGATTTTCCACCCCCTGAGCGGGCAATGGCGCGCGTGGCATCCGCCGCGTGCGACAACGCATCGAAGCTGATTTCGTCGGAATAGGCGAAGGCGGTTTTTTCGCCTGACACCGCACGCACGCCCACGCCCTGATCAATGTTGAAACTGCCGGATTTAACCTGGCCTTCTTCCAGTGTCCAGGCCTCGGAACGGCTGTACTGAAAATACAGGTCGGCGTAGTCGAGATCATGCGTCAACAGCTTGCCGAATACCGGCGCGAGTTTCTGGCTGTCGAGCTCGTTCGGCGCAAGCAAGGTGCGCTGCGCGACATCGAACAGCTTTTCAGCGGACTGGATGGGGGAAAGTGCTTCAACGGGATTCATTGTTCTCTCTTACTTCTTGCTGGCGCTGCGGGTTGGCGCCCGGCGTTCGACCAACTCCACCCTGACTTCATCACAGCCGATGCTGCGATGCTTGAGTGCGGGCAGACTCTTGCGCAAGCTGGCCTGATAACCAGGGTTGATGTTGGCAATGACCACGCCAGAGCCGCGCGGCAGGCGATCAAGTACCACGCCCCACGGATCGACGATCATCGAGTCGCCATTGGTTTCGCGACCGGACAAATGATAGCCGCCTTGCGCGGGCGCGATGACATAAGCCAGATTCTCGATGGCGCGGGCGCGCACAAGGGTTTCGAAATGCGCCTTGCCGGTAGTCGCTGTAAAAGCGGAAGGCACCATGATGACATCGACGTCCGGCATGGAGCGGTATAGTTCCGGAAAGCGCAGGTCATAGCAGATCGACAGGCCGATGCGGCCGAACGGACTGTTGACCACCACGATTTCGTTGCCTGGCTCGATGGTCTTTTCTTCCTTGTAGTGCTCGTTGCCCAGATCCAGGCCAAACAGATGAATCTTGTCGTACCGCGCCACCTGCTTGCCTCGGTCGTCGTATACCAGGCAACTGTTGCGCACCTTGTCCGGGTTGTCGCATTCCAGCGGCACCGATCCGCCCACCAGCCAGATGTGATGCTTTTTGGCCATGCGTGAAAGGAAATTCTGTATCGGGCCTTTGCCTTCCGGCTCGCGAACCTTGACCTTGTCGGTGTCCTTCAAACCCATGATGGCAAAATATTCGGGCAATGCGACCAGCTGCGCGCCGTCGCTGACGGCCTGTTCGATCAACCGTTCAGCTTCTGCCAGATTGGCTGCCACACCGGGTCCGGAAGCCATCTGAATGGCCGCCACCCGGACGGTACCTGCCGGCGCGGCCTGTTTCCTGGCTGCGGGTGCCTTGGTGCGCGAACCCTTGGTCTTGGCAATTGAAGAGGTTTTTTTGACTGTCATGTTGTCATGAATCCGATTCTTGTTCCTGAATGGGTTTGGGTTTCGCTAGCCTGGTAACAGTGGGGTCATCCCAGCCACCATCAACCAGATACTCGAATGAAATGGCTTCCTCGATGGGGTCTTTCAAGGCCTTCTGCATCACCAGTGCGCCCAGGCCCGCGACCGGGCCGCCCAGAAGCGCTCCAGCCACCGCCACGCCTTCGGACAGTTTTGGAATGACCTTGACACGCAACCTGACGGATTCATCCTGCAGCTTCGCCAGGCCAGACATTTTCACTGTCGCCGAGGGGCCTTTCATCAGGAAATCGTTGGTATACACGGTTCCCTTGGCCAGTTGCATGGTAGAGGAAATCTGGTCGAATGCGAACCCTTCGGAAAACACATCGCGAAAATCCAGGCTCAGCCGCCTGGGTATGGATTGCAGGCTCAACACGCCAAGCAGCTTGCCCGCGCCAGGTTCCACCTTGGTGAACTGACCACTCTTTGCCGTCATTTGCAGCGTGCCGGCAAGCGTGCCGAAAGCAAAATCTGCAGGCGAACCCTGCCAGGTAACCTCGCCTTGAATCTGCGCCGTACCGCGCCTGAGCGCGTTGCCATAGCCAAAACGCTCAAGCGCAAGACCTGCATTGCGGATATCCGCATTCATCTTCATGCGGGTTTCGCCCTTGCCGGTATCTTTCCATTCGCCCGACATGCTGACAATGCTGTCCTTGTGAATCAGATTGAGCTGGTCAATCGCCAGGCCCCGTGGAATGCCGTGCGCGAAAGCTTCCAGCCGTCCCATCGACTGGTTGCCGATGGTCAGCTCATCTACCTGCACATCCATTGCTGGCATGCCTTCCGGTTCGAGCGCCACGGCTTCTCCGCCTCGCGACTCGGCAGGCTCAGGCAGGGTAAAGTGGCGGAACTGCATGGAAAGACGGGCGGGCGTCTCGCCTGCCAGGCGGTAGGTCAGGTTGCCCTCCATTTCCCGGCCATTGACTGACGCCCGCAACAAGTTGGACTTGAGCTTGCCGCTCACCGCGATGTCATGGAATGAACGGCCAAGAAAATCCAGCCTGGACAAGGTGAGATTGATGCCGGACAAATGGGTGGCTTCGCCATCGCCGCCTTTCGGCAACAAGTCCACCCAGCCGCCCAGATCAAAAGTGCGCACATAGCCGCTCACCTGAAGTCCGCTTTCCGTGGGCAATTTCGCTTTGTCCCCAAAACGCAATTCACCCCGGTCAAGCCTGTGTCCCGAGGGAGTTTGTTGCGTGGTCCAGACGGCGGAGGCCAATCTCCCATATTGCAGATTGAATCCGTCTTCGTTCTTGCTGATGGTCTGGTGCTCCAGCAACAACGGAATTGCACTGGATGCGGACTTGTTCATGGGCGCGGGAAGTCTGGATTCCAGGCCCGTCAAGGCAGATTCCAGCCTGACGCGAGTTTGATCCCGGCCAAGCGTCAACTCGCCTTTCCAGTTTGTCTGGCCCGACAGGCGGCTGGCAATTTCCTTGCCCATCCAGGTATCCAGCGCCGTGGCTTTCAGCAGACCCTGCCCACGTACTCGGACCGTGCCATTTTCAGTCGCCGCAGAAAAACTCGCGTCGCCGCCCAGCACTTTCGCAGTCATTTGTGGTGTGGTCACGTCACTGTCGGTAAATTCAAGCTTGCCGCCCACCTGCTCCAGTCTTGGCAGATCAGGTGCTGGAAATACCGTGTTACCAGCAAAGGTCAAGCGGCCAGCAAGCGTGGTATCCCGGCTATGCCTGAGCGGCACCTTGATATTCATCAACAGGTGCAGGTTGCCAGTCGCGCTCATTTCCTCGGTCAGTCCGCCGATGCGATCAGTGACCGGGCTGAAATTCACAAAGCGGATGAATTCCTGTGCTGGTCCGCTAGCTTCGCCATCCACGATCAGCAATTCCTCCTTGGCTTCCAGATCGGGGATGACTGCTCGCACCTTGTTGAGTTGCGCGCCAAATATCGACGCCTTGTCCGAGCGGATTTCCATCCGAACGCCATCGAAAATCAATTCGCCATCAACATCGTCGATTGGCGGATAGTCTTCCGCATAGTGAATTTGCGCACCCCTGACTTTGCCGGAAACGCGGAATATCCCTTCTTGAGGATTGCGAAAAGGAAAACGCGACAAATCGCCCTTCAACTGGAATGTGGAATCATAGGCTTCGCCCCGCAGGATACCCTGACGCAGCCAGACATGGGTGTCCTCGTTGACCATAACCGGCAAATAGCGCTCGACCCGGGCGCCCACTGCACGATCGAGACGCCCCGACAAGTCCGCCACGCCCGGCCCCTTGCCAAGCCAGTGATAACGCCCGAAGACATGGGCAGCAAGATCGGTATTTGAAAGGGCGGCTTCAGAAATTTCCAGCGTATACCCCTGAGGGCGCTGTTTTTTCCAACTGCCACGAATGTTGAGTGTATCGAACTGCAAACGCGGATCGGAAAACACGGTGGGCAAATCAATCGCCGCCTTGGCGCCGGTCAGTGAATAGACACCCTTTTCCTCATCGCCACGGAGCGTGCCGCTCAGATTGCTTGCACCCGGCATCTGTCCCATTGCTGCCCAGCCCAGGCCTGTGAATTTTCCCTGAACCGAAAAAGCCTTGGGTGAAGCGAATTCACCGCGCCATCTCAAGGCCAGTTCTTCAATCAGGCCTTTGGGTTGGCTTGCCCGCAAACGATCAGCCAGGGACGGTTCCAGCGGAAGCGAACCAGTCAGACCCGCCAGCGTATACAGTTGGACATCACTGACAACCACCGACCGTTCCTCACCCCCCCATTTGAATGCCAGATCGAATGGCCCGGATGAAACCGCACCCGCTGGCTTCAAAATCGCCCTGCGCCCCCACAGGGTTTGCGATCCCGATTCCTGCTTCCAGCCGAATTTACCTGCCGCCCGTTCCAGGTTTACAGGCGGATGCCGATCGTCGAGCTTGAGATGGAGATCTGCCAGATTGAGTTTTGCTTCCAGTGAAACCAGTTGTCCCTTGTCGATTTCCGTGACAAGGGCAACGCTTCCATGGCCGCGCGCGTCGGACCATGACGCCGGAAGCCAGGGGCGCAATGCTTCCAGGCTGACTGCACCCACATCCGCGTTCAAGGTGCCGTGCCATTCATCTCTGGCTGACAGACTACTACCAAGCAGCATGCCTTCGATGACAACCGGCGTCGCCACGTTTGCCGGCGGCATTGCTCTGAACGTGAACACGTGGCGTCGCAGCAGATTCTGCAAATTGAATGAAACATTGCGCAACACCAATGGCGGGCTGCCGCTGGTTTCGTCGATCCATGCCAGGGTTGCGCCCTCGATTTTCACCTCGCCCTGTTTGAGCAGCCAATCCGAAAACGAAGTGTCCTTGCTGTTCGGGTCGATTTTGAGACCACCCACGTAGAACATGCCATTTTCGGCCCGGCGCACGGCAATGGCCGGCGCGCTCACCGACAGATCGTGAAAGCGCGGCTCAAGCGTCAGCAGACTGCGCCAGCCGAACCTGCCTTCCAGCCTTGAAAAGTGCAGGAGCGGCCGGTTGCCTTCGTACAGCCTCACGCCATCGAGGGTGATGCGCGGGCGCGCGCCGCCCCACTCGCCATCAATCTGTTCAAGGGAAATGGTGTATCCCGTGGCTGCCGACAGCACACTGGCCACGGTGTCCTTGTAACGCGGCAGATTAGGCAGCAGCCACCAGTACGAAACGGCAAGAACCAGCAAGGGGAAAACAATCATCAGGGCCAGCAGGCCCTTGAGCCAGTTACGGCGGAAAAAGGAGTGGGAAACGGGTACGGTCATTTGATTCTGTTCAAGCCTGAATTGTAGAGCCTGAACAGGGTTTTGACTGGTTTTTGACGGGGTTCGAGCACTTTATTCCCCGGATTTGAATCGTGTCAGCACCCGCCGGTCACGTTTGGTGGGACGGCCTTTTATGTCTTGCGATGGTTCGCTGGTCATGCGGCGCAAAGCGAGGCATTCCTCCCGTTTGACCCGGCTGATATCGGTTTCCTCATACAGCTTCTTCGCCACACTGGCCGAGCCGCGTTTGTCGGACACCCCCATCACGATAACCTGCCATTCAAGACCGCCATGCCGCACCAGAATTTCATCGCCGATTCTCACTTCCTTCGCCGGCTTGCAACGTTCCGAGTTCAGCTTCACCTGTCCGGCCTCGATGGCCTGGGTCGCCAGCGAGCGGGTTTTATAAAACCTTGCGGCCCACAGCCATTTATCTATACGCATGTTCTCAACCCAATTAATCGCCGCAATTCAACCTGCTCCATTGCTCTGGGCCCGCTTCACGCTCCCGCCCTCAGCCCATCCACTCTTGTTATTCCTGATTGCCGCCTCCATTATGTATGGCTGATGCCATCAAAGGCATCAAGCAGGAGGCATCATGATCACAATCAGACCCGCCCAAACCCGCGGCCATGCCAATTTTGGATGGTTGGATACCTGGCACACGTTTTCGTTCGGCCAGTATTACGACCCGCAGTACCTGGGCTTTGGTTCACTGCGCGTGATCAACGATGACCGCATCGCGGCGGGCGCGGGCTTCCCCATGCATGGCCACGAGGACATGGAAATCGTCACCTATGTCATGGAAGGCGCGCTGGAACATCGAGACAGCCTGGGCAACCAGGGCGTCATCGAAGCCGGAGAAGTTCAGCGCATGCGTGCAGGAACCGGCATTCGTCATAGTGAACACAACGCCTCGGCCACGGATGGCATCCACCTGCTGCAAATCTGGATCGTGCCTGATCAGAAGGGACTTGAACCCGGCTATCGCCAGATCAGGCTCGACCCGCAAGGCAGAGCGGGCCGCTTTCAGTTGATTGCCTCGCCGGATGGACGCGAAGGCTCGGTAGATATCCATCAGGACGCATCCATTTATGCCGCACGCTTCAATCCAGGCGACTCGATCACTTTTCCGGTCAGCGCCGGTCGGCAGGCTTACTTACAGGTCGCCACAGGACAAGTGGCGTTGAATGGCTATCCGCTCAGGGAAGGCGATGGCGCAGCCATAACAGAGGAAGACAGACTCAGTCTGACAACTGAGCATTCCGCTGAAATCCTGCTGTTTGATCTTAAATAACAGAACAGAATAACGACATGACTCCAAAAATCCTGGCTTTTGCCGGCTCCACGCGAAAGGACTCTTTTAACCGCCAGGCCCTGGAGTACGCCGTGCGCGGCGCGCGCGAGGCCGGCGCGGAAGTCACGCACATCGACCTGAACGACTACCCGCTGCCGCTCTATAACGGTGACCTGGAAGCAAGCCATGGCCTGCCCGGCACAGCCATCCAATTGAAGGCGCTTTTCAAATCCCATCAAGGACTGCTTCTTGCCTGCCCGGAATACAACGGCTCGATCACGCCCCTGCTAAAAAACACTTTGGACTGGGTGTCGCGGCCAGATGGTGAGGAGTCCGGCCTCGTTCCTTATCAGGGCAAATGGGCCGCACTGGTCGCGGCATCCGCGGGTAACCTTGGCGGATTGCGCGGCCTGCGCCATGTGCGCGATATCCTCACTAATTTGCAGGTCATGGTCATCCCGCAGCAGATGGCGCTATCACAGGCCGACAAGGCGCTGGCTGATCCACAGCCCAGCGGACTCAAGGGATTAGCATCAACTGGCCGGGCACTGGCGGAAGCCCTTCGTCACTGGAACAGACAATAAAAAAACCGGCATCCTCAGGATACCGGTTTGAACGCCCTGGCTAGGAGATGCCCAGGCTCTGCAGGCTAATTTACTGTGAACTGTTTACTGTTGAATGTAGATTGACTGATGAGGGCAAATTCATGTCTCCAGTTGCCGCATGCGCCAGACTGGAAAAACCCAGCAGCAATGCAGCCAGGCTGACGCCAAGCACAAATCCTGGGCAACTACCTGTCTGGTAGGAACAACGGCTGTTATGAGGGGGTTCGGGGCGAACGGCACTATAGCTCATGGCGCAACTCCTGAAAATCAATCATCACAAACACGATCGAGCACGCACAGCAAGCCAATTCTTGAAACCGGCAACCCCGCTATCTTGCACACTGCTTTAACTGGACTTGCAAGACCGGTGGCTTTGCGTCCCCGCCTCACGACGGGTTTGCTCTGATCAGTTATCAACACTAACGGCGAATTATCGCCAGCCCTTAATTTTGCCGACAGGCGGTCGTTAACGCCGATTTTGTTTAAACTGATGACGACAACTCATTGATTAATAAGCACCAGACATGGAAACCAAACGATACCAGGCATCAAGCATCCTCCTGCACTGGCTGATGGCTTTGGCCCTCGTCGCCAACTTCACGCTGGGCGTATCGGTACACGAAATGGATCTTTCGCCCATGAAGCTGAAAATGCTGGCCTGGCACAAATGGGCGGGCATGAGCTTGCTGGCACTGGTCACACTGCGGCTGATCAACCGGCTGATTTTCCGGCCACCACCGCCCGAACCTGCCCCACTTTGGCAGCAGCGTGCAGCTTCCTGGATGCATGCCGCCCTGTATGTCCTGATGTTTGCCATTCCCTTTTCCGGCTGGCTGGTGACATCCGCTGCCGGGATTCCGATGATTTATCTGAACCTTTGGGAGTTGCCGCAACTGCTGCCGAAAAATCTGGAATGGGCGGATGGCCTGAAGGAAATCCATGAGGCATTGAACCAAGCTCTTCTGACTCTGGTCATTGTTCATGTGCTGGCGGCCATCAAGCATCATTTCTTTGACCGCGACAACACTCTGGTTCGCATGCTGCCCTTTCTGGAGAGACGCCGGTGAAAAAACAATTTGCCTTCTGGTTTATTGGCGCGATGCTGGCGCCCGCCATGGCCTTCGCGGGCAACTGGCAACTGGATGATGCCCGCAGCAATATCGGATTTCAGTATCAGGCCATGGGCGCCACGCTCGACGGCGAATTCCCCCTGTACCAGGCGGACATTCAGCTTGATCCGGCCAAGCCGGAGCAGGCAAACATTCTTCTTGACGTGACCACGGCCAAAACCGATGCGGGCAATCCCGATGCGACAGCCGAAGTCGGCAACCCGCTTTTTTTCGACAGCCGCCGCTACCCCACAGCCCGTTTTGCCTCGACACACATCCAGCCACAGGGCAATGGCCGCTATCTGGTTGAAGGCAAGCTCTCGGTCAAAGGTATTACCCGCCCAACCCGGATTCCGGTCTTGCTGAAAACCGAGGGCAAAAACCAGCGCCTGACAGGCACGTTCAAGCTCAATCGTCTTGACTTCAAAATCGGTGAGGGCATGTGGGCCGACACGAGCGCCCTTGCCAACGAAGTACGGGTGGCATTTTCACTCCTGCTTGTTCCCAGCCCGGCAAAAAAATGAACACGAAACTGTTCCCGCTCATCTTCGCCACGGCGCTGAGTTCTTCTGCGTTTTCCGCCACGTACACTTTTGATCCCAGCCACACCTACCCGCTGTTCGAAATCGATCATCTGGGCTTCTCCATCCAGCGCGGCCAATTTGATTCGGCACGCGGCACGCTCGAATACGATCCGCTCCAGCGCACCGGCTCCATTGAAATCGTGATCGATACTGCCTCACTGGATTCCGGCCACGATGAACGTGATGCCATTCTCAAGGGGCCGGGCTGGTTCAACGTCAACCAGTTTCCCACCATGACTTATCGCGGAAAGCAATTTATCTTCGATGGCGACCGTCCCGTGGCCATTGAAGGCGAGCTGACCATGCTGGGTGTAACACAACCCCTGCGACTGGAAATCACGCGGGTGAAATGCGGGCTGAATCTGGCCGCCCGGAAACGCGGCTGCGGCGCTGACGCGACGGGCGTACTCAGACGGTCACAGTTTGGGTTGAGAAATGGCCTGCCTTTTGTCGGCGACGAAGTCAGGTTGCGGATACAGGCCGAGGCCTATCAGGAAAACTGATCCGGTCAGCTCACTGCGAAGTTGAAAGGCCTGCATCCGTCAGGCGATGACAATTCTTCCGAGCCAGCCTCGCACTCACAAATATACAGGCGGTTGCGGCCGGTTTGCTTGGACAGCATCAGGGCGAGGTCCGCGCGTTTGAGCAGGCTTTCGGCGGTTTCATCCGGCCTGATCATGGCCAGCCCCAGGCTGACCGTGAGCTTGCCTTTCGGCGGATGCATTTCCCGCTCGATTCGCGCGCGGAAATTCTCGGAGATGACTTCGGCCTCGGCTTGCGTCAAATTCGGCAGTACCACCAGAAACTCTTCCCCGCCCCAGCGGCCAACCGCATCGCCGCGACGGAAATGGTCCTTGAGCAATTGTCCGATTCGCACCAGGGTGCGGTCTCCCGCGAAATGCCCAAACTCATCGTTCACTGATTTGAAATGATCGATATCACAGAGCAACACACCAAGCCCGGTCCCGCTCAACTGTTCCGTCAGCCTGGAGGCATCCAGAATCTCCTCGATGCGGCGGCGGTTGTATAGCCCGGTCAATGGATCAATGTAGGCCAGCTTGCGAAGTTCTTCCTGTTCATTCGCCTGACGCATTACCTGCCGGTTGAGCTCATCCGCCTGCCGCCTCAGCACATGCTGCATGTCCCGATGGCCATCCAGTTCCTGCTCCTGTGCATTCAGCCGGTTCATGGAATCAATCAATTGGCCGCCCAACCTGCGTGCATGCCAGGCAAAAGCGAGCAGGAGTACGATCACCACGCATCGCATCCACAATTCATGAGAATTCGGCTTCAGTAATGCTTCAGCGAAAGTGTCATGTGTTCCAAACAGGGAAACATCGACAAAGGCGTCCAGCACCCAGAACAAAGCCGCCACAAGCAGCCCCAGCAGTGGAAGACGCCCGAGCAAGCGCTCTGGCATGATTGTTTTCTCCGCAACGTTATATTTGTTATCGAGATTATGCTTAACAATCCCACGGGGATTGTTAAGCACTTTTAAATTTTACTTTTGCCTTGACGCCCGGTATCTGGCCGTCAGACCACCGCCTGCTTGAGTTGCTCAAGAATCGCCGGGTTCTCCAGCGTTGACACGTCCTGGGTAATCTCCTCGCCCTTGGCGATAGCGCGCAGCAGCCGCCGCATGATCTTGCCTGAGCGTGTCTTGGGCAAATTATCGCCAAAGCGAATGTCGTCCGGCTTGGCGATCGGGCCGATTTCCTTGCCCACCCATTCGCGCAGTTCGGCCACCAGTTTTTTCGCTTCATCACCTTCGGGGCGCGCGCCCTTGCAGACGACGAACGCCACCACCGCTTCACCCTTGATGTCGTGCGGCTTGCCGACCACGGCGGCTTCGGCCACGCGCGGGTTGGACACCAGCGCGGATTCGATTTCCATGGTGCCAAGACGATGGCCGGACACGTTCAGCACATCATCGATGCGGCCCATGATCCAGTAGTAGCCATCCGCATCCTGGTGCGTGGAATCGCCTGCGAGATACATTTTTCCACCAAGCTCTTCGGGGAAATAGGTCTTCCTGAAGCGTTCGGGATCACCCCACAGGGTTCGCAATTGCGACGGGAACGGACGCTTGATGACAAGAAAGCCGCCATGACCCTTTTCCACGTCATGCCCCGCTTCGTCCACCACGCCGACCATGATGCCGGGCAGCGGCAGGGTGCAGGAACCGGGCTTGGTTGGCACTGCGCCGGGCAGGGGAGAAATCATGTTGGAGCCGGTTTCGGTCTGCCACCAGGTATCGACTATGGGGCAACGGTTTTGGCCAATGTGTTCGTGGTACCACATCCATGCTTCGGGATTGATAGGCTCGCCCACCGTACCCAGCAAACGCAAGGAGGAAAGATCAAATTTCGCCGGCAGATCGGCACCCAGCTTTATCAATGAGCGAATGGCCGTCGGCGCGGTGTAGAACGTCGTGACCTTGTGCTTCTGGATCATTTCCCAGAAACGGCCGGCATGCGGGTAGGTGGGAATGCCTTCGAATATCACTTCGGTCATGCCCATCGCCAGCGGACCATAGGCGACGTAAGTGTGGCCGGTAATCCAGCCCACATCCGCTGTACACCAGTACACGTCGGTTTCAGGCTTGGCGTCGAACACCCACTTCATCGACAACAAAGCCCCCAGCAGATATCCGCCGGTGGAATGCTGCACGCCCTTGGGTTTTCCGGTGGAGCCGGACGTATACAGAATGAACAGCGGATGCTCGGCATTGACCCACACCGGCTCGCATTCGTCGGGTTGTGATGCTGTCGCTTCGTGCCACCAGACATCGCGGCCGCTTGCCATGTTCACCGCGCCGCCAGAGCGCTTGTAAACAACTACCTTTTCCAGGCTGTTGCACCCGCCCAGACCGATGGCTTCATCCACGGCAGCCTTCAGCGGTACCGCCTTTCCGCCGCGCATGGATTCATCGGCAGTTACCACCACTTTTGCACCGGCATCGATAATGCGCTCCTGCAACGACTTGGCGGAGAACCCGCCAAACACAACGGAATGAATCGCGCCGATGCGCGCGCAGGCCTGCATGGACACTACCGCTTCGATGCTCATCGGCATATAGATAATGACGCGGTCGCCCTTGGTCACGCCCAGGGATTTCAGTGCATTGGCAAACTTGCCGACGCGCTTTAGCAAATCGTTGTAGGTGGAGGTGGTCACCGTGCCGTCATCCGCTTCGAAAATCAGCGCAGTCTTGTCGCCCTTGCCGGCATGAATGTTCTTGTCCAGACAGTTCCAGGAAACATTCAGCTCACCATCGTCGAACCATTTGTAGAACGGCGCACCCGACTCATCCAGCACGTGGCTGAACAGCTTGTGCCAGGAGATGTTTTCACGGGCCAGGCGCCCCCAGAAGCCGGCGTAGTCCGATTTGGCTTCGTTCATCAGGGCTTCATACGCCGCCATGCCGGACACATTGGCTTTCGCCGCAAATTCCGCGGACGGCGGGAATACGCGGGTTTCATGCAAGACTGAGGTGATGTCGGCCATGTGGTCTCTCCTCGATGAGTTGGCTTATAGTTGGAAAACAAGCATTCTAAACAGCGTATGACTATCCCGGAACCCCCACTCGACCGTCTGGCCCGCCTTTCACGCCACGCCGCCCGCCTGCTCAATGCCCGGCCGGATTTGAGGGAGTTGTCCAGCCGCCTTGACCGGCCGTTTGGCCGCGAGGAAATGGCCGCCTGGCTGGCAGAACCTGTCGCGGACGAAGAAGCGCTTAAATCCCGGCTGCGCAAGTTGAAAGACCGGGTCTGGGTCGTCACCGCCGCGCGCGACCTGGCGGGGCTGACCTCACTCGAAGAAGTGACCGGGGCGTTTTCCGATCTGGCTGAAGTTTGCATTCAGGCCGCGCTGGATTTTCATGCACGGTTGCTTGCGGAACGCTATGGCCAGCCAAAAAACAGCGACGGCAGCTCCATGGAACTGGTCGTCATCGGCATGGGCAAGCTGGGCGGCGGCGAGCTGAATGTCTCTTCCGACATTGACCTTATTTATCTTTATCCGGACGAAGGCGAGACGAGCGGGCCTTCGCCGCTTTCACATCATGAATTCTTCCAGCGGCTTGGCAAGAAGATCAGCAACACCATTGCCGACACGACTGCCGACGGCTATGTCTTTCGCGTCGATTTGCGTCTGAGGCCGTGGGGCGACTCCGGCCCGCTGGCCATGAGCTACGCCATGCTGGAAGACTACCTCACCCTGCACGGCCGGCCCTGGGAGCGCTATGCCTGGATCAAGGGCCGTGCGCTCACGGGCGGGCGCCACAAGGAACTTGACGACGTGGTCCGTCCATTCGTGTTTCGAAAATATCTCGATTTCAACGCCTACCAGTCGCTCAGGGAACTGCACGCGCAAATCCGCGCCGAGGTTGTGCGCAAGGATCGACAGAACAACATCAAGCTGGGCCCCGGCGGCATCCGCGAAATCGAATTCGCCGCCCAGGTATTTCAGCTGATACGCGGCGGTTATGAACCCGCCCTGCGCATCAGGCCCACACAACACGTGCTCAAGTTGCTGGCGGAACGGCAGTTCATTCCCGGTGCGACCGCCGACCGTCTGATCGAGGCTTACCGTTTTCTGCGCGCGCTCGAGCATCGCCTGCAGTATCTGGACGACGCGCAAACCCAGACCCTGCCAGGCGACGCGGAAAGCCAGCGCCTGATCGCCGAAGCCATGAATTTCGACAACTGGGAAGCGTTGCTGGCCAGCCTGAACCAGCATCGCAAAATCACCGAGCAGCATTTTGAACAGATCTTCGCCGCGCCGCAGGCCGATCAGTCCTCGCACCCGCTGCTGCCGGTGTGGCAACACCCCGAGGCGCAACGCTCACAACTGGAAGCGTTCGGCTTCAAACAGGGCGCGGACATGGCCGCGCGTCTTGGCCAGCTGCGGGAAATTGCCGTCACCAAATTTCCCGAATCGTCCCGGATCCGGGTCGACAGCCTGATGCCGCCGATCATCGAACTCTCGGCCCAGCAAGCGCATCCGGATGACACGCTGACCCGCTTCATCGGCTTCATTGAAACCATTGCCCGCCGTCAGACCTACCTCGCCCTGCTCTCGGAATATCCGGCGGCATTGAAACAACTCGCCCGGCTGTTTTCCGCCAGCCCGTGGGCCGCACAACTGGTCACGCGGCAACCGCAACTGCTCGACGAACTGATCGACCCCCGGCAATTGTTCGAAATCCCCGACTGGCCCGCGCTTGCCGCCAGGCTGCATGAAGCCCTGGATGCCGAAGCCGGCGACATGGAAGCGCAAATGGATCGTCTGCGGCGCTTCAAGCAGGCGCAAACCCTGCACCTGCTGGCGCAGGACGTGGCCAGCGTGCTCAAGCTTGAAACCCTGTCCGATCACCTGGCTGCGCTGGCCGATCTGCTGCTTGCCGAAACGCTCCACCGCGCCTGGCTCACCATGCCCAAACGGCATCTCGACCGGCCGCGCTTCGCCATCATCGGCTACGGCAAACTGGGTGGCAAGGAACTGGGCTATGCCTCCGATCTGGACATCGTGTTTTTGTACGACGACGACACGCCCGACGCCGGCGCGATCTACGCGCGGCTGGCGCAAAAACTCAGCACGTGGTTCAGTACAGCCACTTCCGCCGGTGTGCTGTTCGACACCGACCTGCGCCTGCGTCCAGACGGAGCCTCGGGCCTGCTGGTCAGCAGCGTCGAAGCCTTCGAGGATTACCAGCGCAACAAGGCCTGGACCTGGGAACACCAGGCTTTGACCCGCGCCCGCCATGTCTGCGGCGATGCCAACATTGGAGAAAAATTCGAGGCCATCCGCCGCGCCATCCTCACATTCCCGCGCGATGCGGCCAGGCTGAAGGAAGAAGTTCTGAGCATGCGCCAGAAAATGCGCGACGGCCATCCAAACAATACTGAACTGTTCGACATCAAGCACGACAGCGGCGGCATCGTCGACGTCGAATTCGCCGTGCAGTACCTGATTCTTCTACATGGAAAGAATCATCCTGAATTGCTCGACAACGTCGGCAACATCGGCCTGCTTAAACGTTGTGGAGAATCGGGACTGCTGCCGAAAGACATCGCCGAGAATGCCGCCAACGCCTACCGCGAGCTGCGGCGACAGCAACATGCCGTCAAGCTTTCAGGTGCCGAACATGCGCGATTGGAAGCAGTCCAACTCAGCGCCGAGCGCACTGCCGTCAGCCAATTGTGGGGCACCTGCTTCAATCAATGAAACACTGCATAATGGAGTTCGCATGCAAGCCTGCTCCTGCATACTGCTGATTTTCGCAGGAGCACGCTTGCATGCGACAGCACTGCGGCGAAGCAATCAGTATTCCTTAAGCTGCGCCATCTGCTGTTGCAGTCTTCTCAAATCATCCGCCGCGCCGGCCTGTTCGTAATAGCGTTTCGCTTCCTCAAAGTATTTGCGCGCCACATCAGGCTGACGCAGGTCTCTTGCCAGCCATGCCTGGTAATGCGCGGCGATACCCAGCCAGAACACGTCGCCTGCCTTTTCCACCCAGATTTTTCCCTCGTCCAGCAGACGCCTGGCTTCATCGTAGCGGCCCAGTTGCCTTTCCAGATTACCCAGATTCATCAGGTGCTTGCCCAGGTGGTGGAAGTGATTGCCTTGCCGGTTCAGCGCAATCGCCGCTTCCAGGGCCTGCTTCGCCAGTGCGGTGTCGCCCCGCCACTGGTGAATCAAGCCCACGTTGTTGTACGACGCCGAGCGTTCCGACAAATCAGGGTTGATGAGAATGCTGGCCTGGTAGTCGTGCAATGCACCGGGGATATCGCCACGGTCATAGCGCATGCCCGCGGTGTTGTGCAACGCGGTGGCGAGCCCGCCCTGATCGTTGATCTGTTTCGCCAGTGACAGCGCCGCCTGCTGGTAACGCCAGGCTTCCTCGTTGCGTCCCAGGCGGCGCAGCGTTACGCCAAACCAGTTGCCCAGCTTCACCGCCAGCGGGCCGCCAACCGGCTGCTTCGCGGCTTCGTCCAAGGCATCCAGCGCGGTCCTGAAATCGCCGCGCTCGTATCGCGCACGCGCAAGGCAAATCCAGGCCGCCGCATCGTTCGGCGATTTTTTCAGCAGCGCATCGGCCAGATGCGTCGCCGAGGTGTAATCAAATCTTGCCAACGCTTCATCACACGCCTGATCTGCCTGAACCGCGCAGGCCAGGAAAATAAATCCCGATGCCAGAAACCTTTTCATCTTGAAGTCATCTCTATTCCAGACAATTCGAAAAACGCTTACCCTGTCATCCATGAAAACAGAACCTGTCATCCTTGTACCTGCCGAAGACGATTCCTGCGTCCTTGATGAGGCCATCGTGGGCGCCTTCGGCCTGCCCGCGGGCAAGCCCTTCGTCGGCATCAAGGGCGATCCATCCCTGCGCGAAACCGCGCCCATCCGCAGCAAGTTCGCCTCGCGCATCGACCAGAAAGTCGGCCCCGCGCTGGAACGCGTGGAGTGGCTGCTTGCCGAAACGGGTTGCTACTCGATTTATATTGGCTTTAACAGTTCCGAGGTGCGCACCGAGTCGATATTCAACCCCTTCAATTACGAAATCCACGATGTGGATGCGCTGTTGAGCGATGACTATATCAGCCGGCATTTTGTGCAGGCGCCTTTCGACGAAAAAATGAATACCATCGCCTGGGTTCGCACCATGGTCCAGACCGGCCCGCTGCGGAACTACCTGCCGGAACACTGGCAGCAGCTGATGGACGAGCAGCGCGCCAACTGGCAGCCGATGAAAAAGGAACTGATCCAGGACATCATCGATGGCTTTCACCAGTTGCGTGCCATCGATGGGTACTACCTGCGCAATGCCGCCATCTCGCTGTCGGAAGGCATCGTGCGCGCCTCATTCAACTGCGACGGCACCTACATCGTGCGGGCGGATTATTTTCCGGAGTTCGTGAAGCAGAATCTGCCGGGGTGAATCCCCCGGCGCTTCGCGCCTTGAATCCCCCCAACCCCCCTTTATCAAGGGGGGCTACTTAACCCCCTTGATAAAGGGGGTGGCGCGAAGCGCCGGGGGATTCATGGCGCATCAACATATGCCCGCCCCGCCGGACATCCCGAATTGAAATGCCTCACCCCGGCTTCGCGGAAATTCATCGGCTCGCCCACGCTGCCATCCGGCAGCGCATGAAAATAAATACGCACTTCGCGCAGCATGGGCTTGCGCCGTGCGGGTGAATCGCTGCGCGGCGTGCGGCAGTCGAACACAACGCTTTCCATCAGCGCCGCATCGCGGCTTTTGACTTGCGCGCGCAGCGTGTCAAGGCCGACTTCCCTGCCCGCGTGGCTGCCCAGCGCAGCGCCCATCGCCCGGTTGGCGCGTTCCACCAGCCTGACCGATTCGTCAAAGTATTGCGCCATGCTCAATCCGGAACAGGAGCCATGCTTGGCCCACTCGTGGCGATCCAGGCAATCTGCCGTGCCGGGCATGACGGTCGAGAGTTTTCCGGCCAGCGATTGGGGCAACTGAACACGGGTCTGGTCGCACATGCCGCCCCGGTCGCGCTCGCCGTTGCAGTAAAACGGATGCCGGCCCTTGTGCTTGTTTGGCCACAGGCCATGCAGGGTCAGCGGCTGGCGCCGGAAATCCGCCAGATCAACATCCCGGCACTGATGCGGCACGCGGCGGTTGCCGATCGAGTCCTCGCAAAACGCGGGCGCCAGCGACAGGGCCAGAACGTAGTAGTCGAAATCTGCCTTTTGCGGGGCCGGCGGGCGGGCCTCGCAGCCCGAAATCATCGTCAGCGCCACAAATAAAGACAGGCCGCCCAGCGCAAGCCTTTGATACAATTTCATTTAACCTTTGATTCCAACCCAAATAATTTAAGCGATATCGCAAAAACGCAGCGAAAAGCCCGTAGACGCGAAGCGCGGCGCACAGGAACCGGAGTGTATTTCAATACATGAGGGCGAGGCCAAAAAAGCCGGATTTGCCTGCCAGCAAATCCCTGCGAGCACCGAGCGACAAAGTATGCGAGTTTTGCAGCCGTTTTGGCGATTGCAAGGAGTTCTGTAAATGTCGATGTCCGACCGCGACGGCTTTATCTGGTACGACGGCAAGCTGGTCAACTGGCGCGATGCCACCACCCACGTCCTTACCCACACCCTGCATTACGGCATGGGCGTGTTCGAAGGCGTGCGCGCCTACCAGACACCCAAGGGCACAGCCATCTTCCGCCTGCAGGACCATACCGACCGGCTGTTCCGCTCGGCGCACATCCTGGGCATGAAGATGCCCTACTCCAAGGACGAAATCAACGAAGCCCAGCGTGCCGCCGTGCGCGAGAACAAGCTGGAATCCGCCTACATCCGGCCGATGGCGTTCTATGGCGCCGAGGCCATGGGCATTTCTGCCAAGACGCTGTCCACCCACATCATCGTCGCCGCGTGGAAATGGGGCGCGTACCTCGGGCAGGAAGCGCTGGACAACGGCATCCGCGTGAAGACCTCTTCCTTCTCGCGGCATCACGTCAACATCACCATGTGCAAGGCCAAGGCCAACGGCAATTACATGAACTCGATCCTGGCCCACCGCGAAGCCGAGCAGGACGGCTACGACGAAGCCCTGCTGCTGGATGTGGACGGCTTCGTGTCCGAAGGTTCGGGCGAAAACGTTTTCATCGTGCGACGCGGCAAGATCTACACGCCGGACCTGACCAGCGCGCTGGAAGGCATTACCCGCGACACCATCGTGCAACTGGCCAACGAACTCGGCTATCAGGTCATCGAAAAGCGCATTACCCGCGACGAAGTCTATTCCGCTGACGAAGCCTTCTTCACCGGCACAGCGGCGGAAGTCACGCCCATCCGCGAACTGGACAACCGCGCCATCGGCAGCGGATCGCGCGGGCCTGTCACGCAAAAGCTGCAGGCGCTTTATTTCGACTGCGTGCAGGGGCGTTCGGCCAAACATGAAGGCTGGCTGACCTATGTTTAAGGGTTCGCCGATCAATTCAATGTTCAAATCAATGTTCGTCATTGCGAGCGAAGCGAAGCAATCCAGAATGTCTGTTAACCGAAGATCTCTGGATCGCCACGTCGCTACGCTCCTCGCGATGACAGAATAAGTCATTGCTTGCCTAAGGGAACTTTGCCATGGCTGAAAAATCCGACAACACGCAACGCATCATCGAGGTCACGCCCAGCCAGCTTCCGCTGCATTGCCCGCTGCCCGAGCACGCGGCATGGAATTCGCACCCCCGCGTGTTCCTGCCCATCGAAAAAACCGGCGAGGCCTTGTGTCCCTACTGCGGAACGCAGTATCGTCTGCTAGGCGGCCCCTGTTCCGGCGCACATTAACTTACTTACCCAGAGGTCAACATGAAATCCCTTCTTCTCGCCACGGTTGCGCTTATTGCCACCACCCTCCCGGCCCAGGCCGCCTCGCAAAAGGAAATCGAGGCCTCCATGCAGCAAATGCAGCAGGCCCAGGCCAAGATCATGGAAGCCATGATGCTGGAAAAACAAAGCAAACTCGGCTTCAATGAAACCGTCGACACTCTCAAGAAAAATGCCGAAGCCCGCGGCTGGAAAGTCACCGGCGTGCTGGATGCCCAGGAAGCCATGAAAAAAGGCGGCCACAAAGACGCCAAACCCATGAAGATCATGGGCATGTGCCACCCCGGCCTTGCCGAGGCCGTGCTCAAGGCCCAGCAAAAAGCCAAGCAGCCGCCCGCACTGACCTGCCGCTACAGCGTGTACGAAGCCCTGGATGGCAAGATTTACGTCATGCGCTTCAACACAAGCCTGATGGCTAGCATGGCCCAGGGCGAAGTCGCCACCGCGCTGACCAGCCTGGCCAAGGAAGAAGATGCCTTGATGAGTGTCGTGCTGAAATAAGTTTGTTTGAATGCATGTTAAAAAGCCGCGCAATGCGCGGCTTTTTTATTGGACGCCCGGTTATTGGTAATGCATGAGTGCAATATTTAAGAAAACAACTTTCTGCCTAAAAGCGACACTGTGAGCAAACGCCGTGAGAGACTGAATATCGGCCAAAGCGGGCGATGAAGGTTTTGATCAGCAGTGGCTGCAATCCGTCCTGGAGCAGACCATAAGGACATTGACCAGAATAAACTCCACGGGATTTTTGTGGTTGGCCAACTAGACCGTAAGTTATATTCCCCTGTCTCTCTTTCCATAACATAATAAAGAGACAGACACCTAGATAAGTCCATATTATTCAAAAGGATAGACCCATAAAATGCTTGTCTCTTTATTAAAAAACGTCCGGACAGTTTTGTCCGTATATTAACTGTTAGCGCTACTCGGCCAAGGTTGATCAAGTGAACTACTACACAAGAATATTGCCGTGGGAGAACAACCGGCGCCTTGAAAGGCTTGGCGAGTTTCGGGCATTGGTAATTCTGTACTTCAATAGCAGCCGTGCCGAGTGGATGGTGAATGAGCGGATTGAGAAGCCAGAGGCTGAAGAAGCAAGAGTAAAAATTAATCGAATGATGGATGAAACCCACGACATCATCTTGTATTCGGGCGTTAACCCTTCCATTCGCTACACTCCACCTGCCGCTGTTGGTGGATACATTCAGAACATTGACCTCGTTCAGAATGTCTTCAACTTACATCGGTTTCAAATCACCGCGAACAATCTCCTGGACTTTATTGACCGTTCGATTGGCATTTACGAAAGCAATAAGCGTCCAGCGCTTCTCCGGGCCATTAATCCGTTTTTCTATCTCGGTCTGGCTTTCGATTTGGTTGCCCGCGTTCCATTCGTTCTCATTGGCCGTGCGGGTTTCAATCGCAAAAAGGTAGAAGAGTCCTTGGCTGGCCGTTTGATTAAGGGGAGCATCTATGTAGTCACAGCACTGGCTTCACTGCTCACTGTGTTACAGCTTCTCGACTACCTAGAGTCATTCAAACAGGTTGTAAAGAATGTATTCCGCTAACCCGGCGCTCGACCTCGCTCCCTTCGGTCGCTGGACGCTGCGCGATGAAGCCGCGCAGCGCTGGTCAGCTCTACTACATGGACTCTCCCTATCAAAGCAAGTGCGCTGGGTGTTGAGTTGGAACTAGACTGCGGCTCTACATACGGCCTGTTTGCGGACTGTGTCCTGGCCTTGATGAAAATGCGCTTGGGATGTTCGTCTCATTCGTTAGTC
>JACDJA010000771.1_pt1 | contig 32789 bp, 29 predicted proteins | sample 7449241 | NCBI WGS metagenome assembly JACDJA01 (sample SAMN14253289, study PRJNA609438) | sludge metagenome | isolation source: initial anaerobic sludge | collected 2018-12-20 | reverse complement strand
CCTAGAACCATGCCTCTGGGATAATCATGATATCACCAGGCATCAATGCCAGATTGGCCGAGATATCGCCATCTTTTACCAAGTCTTCCAGCCGAACGTTATAGACTTCCTGTGAACCGTTAATCGTCCGTATCAGTACGGATTTATTGCCATCGGCAAACTCGGTCAACCCGCCGACCGAAATCATCAGATCAAGCAGTGTCATGTGCTTTCTGAACGGCACTGAAAGCGGTTTCGCCGCCTCTCCGACTACTCTGATCTGTTGCGTGGGAATGCCGACAAATTCGTCGACGATAACCGTTACAACTGCATTCTTTACATACTCGGAGTAAGCCTTTTCCACATCCCGGGCAAGTTGAGTCGGGGTTTTGCCGCTGGCCTGTATATCCTCAACCAGGCGCGTCGTTATCTTGCCATCGGGTCTAACCGGGACAGTCACCGTGAGTTCCTCATTTCCCCATACAAAAATGTTCAACTCATCACCGGGACCGATAATGTAATCGAAGTCCGATTCCACCTGGAGTTGATCACTGGTGACCTGGGGATATTTCGACGCACAACCTGCCAGTAGCAGAACCAGCAATGCCAGCAGGCACTGAACAAACAGGCGATGCGATGATACTGTTTTATTGATAGGCACGAGCATGTTCTCCCTTACGCTATTTGTTATACAACCGTTCAATCGGTACATGGCCAAAACGGGAGTGGCCTGGGAGCCCGATCCAGCAGAGCCACGCCACACCCGGTTCGAATTATTGTGCCAGCCGCTTCTTCATATCGCCCCATCGATGAAAGGCCGGGTGAACTCCAGACAACAAGAACTCACTCAATAGATGAAGATATCAATACAACTTACTGGGTTTGTTAATAAAACAATGACTTATATTACCCTACTGTTGTGCTTTCAGCCAACTATATATGGCCTGATCGTAACATGCGAATTGTAAAATCCAACACTCTTGTCAGAAAACATCCGGGATCGTTGGTCAACAAGTATTTTATTTCATGTTTATTTGGGATGCAGGTCAGAATCCATGCCGTAACAGATCTGGAACCAATAGACTACAGTGCCATCTCTTGCCTGCCTATCCGCTATCTTTACCCTCGTCCTGTCGTTTCATGAACAGCGGTTCCTGCCGGGCAACAGCCGGATGTCTGGCGTAGATCAGGATCAGTAGCGCTGGCAGCAGTAAAAGGTCAAAGAATAGCGCAGCGATGAGGCCGATACTGGTAAGCAGGCCAAAATGGGTAGTCGGCACAAACTCGGAGAGTGTCAATACCATAAATTGCGCGCTCAGGATGATGGTGGTGGTCATAACAGCCCTGCCCGCCTGTTTATAGGTTTTCACCAGGGCGACGATCGGGCTGATTCCCTTCCGGACACGGCTGATAAAGCCGTGGTAGACATGGATCGTGTCATCAACCGCGATACCAACCGCCACACTGGCAATCATGGCGGTAGCCATATCCAGCCAGAGACCAAACAATCCCATAACAATGAAAATCAGCAGAATAGGTGACAGGTTGGGTATCATGCAGAGCACCGCACTGCCGATGGAGCGCCACTGGATCAGCATAATCAGGAATATGAGTCCCAGTGCGCCAAACAGACTCTTTACCTGCCCCTCGATCAGCAGGTCTTCCTGATCGGCAAACAGTCGCCCAAACCCGGCTATCTCCCACTCCACATCAGTCATCGGATGATCATTAAGGTATGCCCTGATGCGCCCCATCAGTTCAGACAACGCATTGGCACCATGCACATTCACGTTCAGGGTTACGTGGGCGATCCGATAGGTTTCATCAACAAAATCAAACAGGTCCTCTCCATCATAGACCAGCAGATACTGGCTGATCAGCTCTGCATTGTCGGGAATGCGTCGAAATTCAGGGTCCTCCGCGTTGAACCCCCAGTTCATCTCCTCGACAAAATCCGCCATGGAAATACTCTTGTCCACCTCAGGCAGAGACTCCGCCCAGCGCTGAAACGCCCGCATATCCTTCAGCACCTGGGGTCGCTTCAGGCCACCCCGCTGCTTTGCCTTGAAAACAACGTCCAGGGAGGCGGTCCCGACCAGCTTCTCCTCTATGTGCCGGGTTGCCTTGCGTAGCGGATGATCGGGATAGAAAAACTCCTGGAGGTTGGTTTCCACCACAATATTGCCAACCTGGGGCAGCAACAGGGCAAGCATCAACCCGATAGAGCCAACCACATAAAGCGGATAGCGCACACCGATACGCAGCAGTCTGCTGACCACTCTATCCAGACCCACCAGCCCCGCCTTGCGGCTTGGCCAAGGCACATAATCAAATCTGGAGAAGATATTGGGCACCAGGTGGATCACAACAAAATAGATGAGCGCGACCCCGGCAGCCGAAATCAAACCGAACACCTTGATGGGTGGAATCGGACTCAGACCCAGTGAGGAGAGGCCGGCTACCGTCGTCAGGGCAGTATAAAAAGCGGGTCGGCGCACCTCTCTGAGCGCACTACTGACCCGGTCCGGTCCCACCAGCCCGCGTTTTGACGCGTAGTGAAGGGCATTGAACAGGTGCACCAACGCAGCGACCGTCAGGGCCGAGAGGAGCGGTGGGATGATACTGGAGATCAGATTGAACGGCTGGTCAAAAATCACATAGAAGGTCACTGTGGAGCTGACCACAACCCCAATCACCACGCCGGACACGATAACCGCGAGCCAGCGGTGAAACAGCCACCAGATCAGAAGCAGACCGATCACTGTAGTGGCCGGTATGAAGATCATATTGTCCCGCAACATGGACCGCATCTGCGCCACATCTGTGGTGATCTGCCCCGCCATGCCGGTCAGGTATCCGCCCAGTCGCGCCTGCTCGACCTGTTTCAGAATGGCATCCTCCAGTGCCAGCCGCTCAAGGCTTGAATCGATCGCAACCGGGATCACCAGCATGGAAACGGCCGTGCCGTCTGCCGCAACCAGGGTGTTCCGGGCGAAGCGGTCGGAGAGGGCAAGCGCCAGCCGCTCTTTGGGCCGGGTCTTGTCCAGCTCCTTGACGTTTACCAACGGCTCAACCAGAAAGCCCTCTTCGGTCCCATGGATATGATCCTGTGTGGTCATATTCATCACATCATCAATCAACGGATTGGCGCGCAGAGCCTCTGCCAGCTCATTGAACGCCTTGGCAAATCCATCCGAATAGAGCGCGACACCTTCAAACAGCAGCAGTACCGCCTGATCACTGGGAAAATATCGCCTCAACTCCTCATCGATGACCACCGAAGGCGCATCTGCCGGCAGATAGACCTTGGGTGCGTTGTTGATATTCAGGTTCAGTAGCAGTCCGTTGGGCAATACCGTGAACAGGAACAGGAACAGCACACTGAAGTAGTACTTCCAGGGGAGGCGCAGAAAAACATTTTTCAAACGCAGATCGGCTTCGGTGGTGAGTGAAAACTCGATCGTCTGCTCACCATCAAATAGCGTAGAGCAGGAACTTATGAGGGCAACCAGGTGACTGCCATCGCTTCTGAGCAGGGTCACTTTTGCGCGCGGATAATCCCTGGCACTTCGGAGTACTTCACCAGCAGCAGAAAAGTGCTCCCGCAATCGCTCCTTGTGCCGGTCGACCACCAGGTCAAGGACCGGTACGGCTTCAAGCTCGCTGAATGAGTCATAGCCCAGCAGCGCAAGAAAAGCAGGATTGGCATAGACAAACATGCCTTCATGCTGAATCGCGATCGGCTTGCGATCATGATCGAATTTGGCATACTGGGTGGCGTCAGACCGCATAGGATTCCTGCATTATTTTTCTGACTCCGTGAGGTTCGCTGCTGCCGGAGGCGGCTCATCCTGTGCCGCAAGACGACGGGACAGACAGAACACCACCCGGGTCAGAATTTTGCCCGCCACCCGACAGCCAGAACCGAATTATCCTGATGGAATGCACCGGGAGTTCCCGCGGCCCCGTCGAAATAATGGGCTTCCAGATAAACCTCCTGGGACTCCCATCCAGTATAGGCAAGTTCGGGGTTGAGATAGAGATCGTGGGTATCGAGCCCCTTGTAGAAGCGCCCTTTCAACCGCCACCGATCCTGGGCAAAGGGGATTTCAAACGAACCACCGAACAGGTAGATCTCTGTCCGGTCCATAACGGCTGGCGCGTCGATGTGATTAATGCCTGTCAACTGCAGGTTGACCCGGGAGTCGCCATCCCCTGGAAAGAACTCCACGCCAGCCCCCCAGTTCAGGCTTTTAACCGTGTCGTATGATCCATCCATGCGGGTTACGGGAGCATCGCTCAACCAGCCGGCCTCCAGGCGCCAGATCGCGCCCATCGCCTCTACACCCACATCGCCGCCCACCAGCCAGCTGCGGGGATATTTCGCCTCAAGCACGCCACGAACACTGTTGTAACTGAAATAGGGCAGTGATTGCCGGGCTTTCTGTACGGTCAAGGCATAATCGACACCCGCACCGGCACCGCTGTAGCGCAGACCGAAACCGCCATCCGAGTCGGGTGCATCAACGTCGACAGGAGCGCTCTTGACCAGAGCCACGGTTGCCGGTGTTGAACGCAGGCCGAGAATCTCTCCGGATTGACGATTGACCGGGAACCAGACGCTTGAGCTCCCTGGCAGCTCGGCCTCCCTGAAATAGGGCAGAAAAACCAGATCCAGTTTCTGCTGCCCAAAGAAGTGCTCATAACGGATTGCCGGCGATGCACGGCGGCGGTCGGCAAGGTCATCCATGATATAGCGTGTGAGGTCGTGGGTGCTGAGTCGATCCGTGGGAGGGAATTCATCAATGCGCCCCCAGACGATTTTCTGCGCACCGGCGGTTATTCTGAAATTGTCCGCACGATAACGGACGAAGGTCTCGTCATAATCGAGATCAGCCCGGTCCCAATCGCTGCCACCGTGCTGCGAGTAACCATCAGCACGGAGTGAGGCTTGCAGATCCCAGTGCGGGGAAGGGGTCCAGAGCGCCGTCGCCTGACCATGCAGATAGCCCAGTCCATTTGCACTTGAAGCTGAACGGGTAAGCACACCGTACTCGCCCCACAATTCATCCAGCTTGAACGAGAAATTGCTGCGTTCAGCCACCGTGCCGACAATCTTCCCACTATCCGCCGGGGCAGACTGTTCGATCAGGATCTCCTGCTCCGATCCTGGCCGGGTAACACCGCCACCCTCATTTTCGATCAAAAGCTCCCCATCGCCCTTCTCATCAAGAATCAACAACTCTTCATTTGCTGGCGCGGACGCCTCTCGCCCGATTATCGGTTCCTCTTCGATAATCAGCACCTCTTCATCGGCGGCCGTATCCGCCGCCAGTGTCGGCACAGGTGAGATCATAACAGCAAGCCCCAGCAACAGCGCCGTTCGGTTGAATCGATTCTTGAAGTTTGCCATTTGGCTGTTTTCCCCTAGTCAATCTATTGCCTCCCGCATCAGGGGCGGAAGGCTTTTTCATTACTGTCGTCAGTGAGATCACGCCTGGAGAAGAGCCGGTCCGGCAGATCCTGATTGTACCTGAGCCTTTCGGTCAGCAATTGGGTACTGTGTCCAGACTCCAGGTCATACATGGTGCTTTCCAAAATAGTCCAGTAGCCCTGGACTTTCTTGATTCTCCGTGCGGTGAGCATTTTGATCGGCTGCTCTTTTCCCTTCTCAAACAGCTCTACCTTCAACGGGACCAGAATCTTACGATAGATACAGCTCACCCGTTTGGAATAGACCGAATTTCCAGGGTCGCGGGGTATGCTGACCAGTATCTCGCACGGCACCTTGCCTACCGAACCCTGGCCCTGCAGGTAGTGATAGTCCATATCCACCTCACGATCGAGCAGATCCTCATAATAAAAGTCGGATCCGACAAACCGGCCGCCTTTTCTCGACGATGAAATTCTCCGCACCTTGTTCAGTGCCGGCAGATAGAGCCATTGGTCACTCTCATCACCGGGGTGGTCCTGGGTAAGCAGTCCGGTGCCACTGATATCATCCGGCTGGATGAACCGCATCAATGTCCAGCGCTCTTTGGGGCCTTTCTCTTTTGCGTAGCTGTAGAGCACCCGCTGCCTGGTCTGGCCATCCTTGCCCTGAAGCTTCATCACCACCAGTGCGCTCAAATCATCGCCATTCGGGCGGTCATACACGGCCCTGGCCAGCGCCTCACCTTCGGGATTGCTCAACGGCTGATCGCCCAGCACAGTAGCTGTCGACAGCAGCAGCAGAATCGTGATCAGCCAGCCGGCATTAAACCTATTGACCATGTTTTTACTTCAGTCCTGACTAAAAGCGCATTAAGTTTCTTAATAATTAATATTTGAAATATTCTATAACTACTTGAATGCATTGCAAGTTAATTTGCATAAATATCTTTGTAAAGCGGCGGAATATCTTTCAGCATGCGCACTTTTCCATGCCGGACCCCACATGCACAACCGCTCGGGAAAGCTTTATATTGTTGATTATGCGGAAATAAATATCCAAATGGTGAGATGGATACCGCATATCACACATCACGTAACAGCAACAATCCCGCAGAAACGGTAACTCGCAACCGTATTCGGGACAGAAAAAAGTGCTTCTGCATACGGCACATCCTCATCATCAACCCCCAACTCTCCCGATGAACAGATGTCGGCTTTTTTTACACAGGGCACCTTATCCTCTGGATATCTCTATTTAACTGCATGATTATAATGACTATTATACTAAGGGTATAATAATTGCATACTACACACTAGTGCTCAGAAACTGATGCAGCAGCAATAATTTAAATCTTTTCATGCATGTTTACTAAGGAGAGTAAAAGCAGCGTCAAGCGCATTGATTCCTGAAGCATTTATTGGATAATTCGGGTATCTTTGACGACACGGATAACTTTATTGGAAAGCTTGGGTTCAAGTCCGATCACCTAAAATCTAGAGAAACAACCAATGTCGAAGAATCGAGAGACACAGAGGGATTCAGAGCAGGATAACCCAAACCAGGAAGGCATCTCATCGAGTCGCAGACAGTTCACCAAAACAGGATTGCTCGCCTCTCCGGTATTGATGTCGGTAATGTCCCGTCCAGTATTTGGTGTGGGCTGCCTCTCCAACGTGCTCTCGGGCAACCTCTCGGACCCGGAGCGTGGCCAATGTAATCTTGGGCTGAAACCGAGTTACTGGCGAAACCATCCCGAAGTATGGCGGATCGCGACCGGTGTCAAAGAAGATGGCGCTTCACCAACCTCCTGCGATCAGTGCCTTACCGGGGATGTCGGCTCTGAAACATGGAAATGTACCGGCGGCGCCCTGTTCAACAGCTATTTTACCCTGGGCCCGCAGGACGCGCATAATCGCTCCATGTATGAACTGCTCTGCACAAAACCTCATGGTGATAAGTCCCGTATCATCACGGCGCTGCTGAACGCCATGACTGACAGTAATTACGTGCTCAGCGTGGATCAGGTGTTACAACTCTGGGCCGATCCAACAATCGTGGCTCCCGCCACTCTCAAGGATTTTTTGAATAGTACCTGGTAGCTATTTAAAGGCCTCATAAATCGATTATCTGTAAATCGGCAGCCAGCACAGACGCCGTCTAGTTGCGTGGATTATTGGCAATAAAACGTTGGACCTCCTTCGGCAAACTCTCTTCCTCACCCCCTCGCAAGGCCTTGCGGAGCAGATGCGGTGTGAGCAGTCTCAGCGGCATGCGTAGATAGTGGGATCTTACATAGAGCATCCATCGCGCCAACCCGGTTCCCCTCCTGTTACAACTTGCATGATCCGGCTGCAGCGCCCGCAGAAACAGGCCATCCATTACAGAACTACGCCAATTTTCAGGCATCCGGTCACGCATCCAGCTTTTCACATGATCCGGCAGACCTACAGCTAACAGACGATCAACATAGCGAAGCCCGTATACCAGGGGGCGAACCAGGTCCATCTCCTCCGCCCGGTCACAAAGCGAATCCCAGAAACCGGCACGACCGGCAAAGTGCCGCAACAGTTCGGCGATATCCACCAGGTCTCTCAACCCGTGATCCAGATCGCCGTCATGGAACAGATGGGCGGCACTGTGCAGAATCATATCCACATCACACAGCCAGTAGAGATCATCCTGCCCCTCAGCATTGACCGCCCGTGACAGTAACTTTTTCGGATCAGGCTTCAAACGCGCAGTCAGGGGCAGGATCGAGTGGTGGATATCCAGCACGGTCTGGCGCCTGATCTGTTTCATGGGGGGGATTTCATGCATCCAGGTACGGTAGTAGCGCTGATCGTATTCACTACTGTGGGTCGTACGCCACCCCCAATCCAGCAGCCGGCTTTCAACATCATCCAGGGCCGATCGGGGAACCAGGATATCGATATCATGAAACAGCCGCCCCCGACTGACGGGAAGCCCGGCCATGACATAGGCAGCCCCTTTGAGCAGGATGATGGGAATGGCCAGGCTGTACAGCGCCTCTTGCAGTTGTGAAATTTCCCAACGGACCGCCAGAACACTCCGATGATTGATCAGGTTTGCCGCCCTGAAGTGGTTTAACGGGCCCTCCGGGATCCTGTCAATGAGTCCCCTATCACTGAAAACAACATAAAGATGGGCCGACAGATTGGCCGCCCTGGCTTGTCTAACCAGCAGGTCCCACTCCAAGGCGGTAAATTCCATGGCCGCTTCCGGCGATTTGAGGTGTTGTATGATAAGTGGTGCACTCATAGTCAGGCAGTGACCTCGGCATCGACAACAAGCCGGTCCATAATCATCAACGCATCATCCAGCTTTGAATATTCGAGCGAATAGACCGGATAACGATCGACCAGTGAGCGTGCCGAATCAAATCCCTCCTTGCCAAGGATATGGGTATTGAACGCATTCTCCTGGATCTCCATCAAGGCCCTGCCTTGCGCTTTTCTGATCAGCTTTGTGTCGCTTTTGGTTATATATTTCGGGAACACAACCGCATGGGGGCGGCAGGCTACCGAGGCCTGTTGAATGCTTGAGATTGACGGTTTCAAATGAGCCACTGTTCCCTTGGCTGTATCTTTTGCCCCCGGTCCAATCTCAGCCGCCGCAGAGAAGTGTCGAATGATTCCTATGGATTCATTTTTCAGGCCGACGGGTCTTGGTACCGGCGTAATGGAAAGGGATGCCGGATCCAGCAGGGCCATCTCATCCGAGAGCAACCGCCACCCCCGCAGGCTCATGGCCGCGCAGAGTGTGCTCTTTCCTGAGCCGGGGACGCCCGGCATGATGATTCCCCGTCCCTCTTTCTCAAGCACCGCAGCATGGATAATCAGGTAGTGATGCGCTGTTGTCGCTATGCACCAGTTGAGGCCCCACTCAAACATGGCGAAGGCATGGATATAAGGCAGTGGCTTGAACGGGGCAAATTCATCAAGCAGAAAATGCACCTGCGGTTTTATCCAGCGTCTCAGCCCTCCGGAATTTTTCAGCATGATATGGAAATCAAAGAACCGATCAGGGTCCGCGGTCTCATACTGATCATAAAAGCAGGCAATATGGCGCAGTAGGTCAGGAATGGCAGATCGCAGATTTATCCAGAATGGACCAATCTTGACTGGAAGCCCGTCTCCGGTGAGTCGACGGGCCATTTCACGGTGAGTGAGATCGGTGAGTTTCACAGCGTATCTGAAATCACCAGGCCCAATGAGCGGAAGGTATGCAGGGATGCAGCCACTGCATCAGACAACTGGCTGTCATTATCAATATCAAAATAGTTCGCCGCAGATGCCGACAGTTCGATTTGCGTCAGTTGTTCCTGCTGCAACCGTTTGAGCAAGAACTCTCCCAGCGGATTAAGCATCAGCGTATCGCCGGCACCCTGGTGAAAAAGCACGACATCCTCTTCATCTTCCCATACGGCCCAGCAGAACTGTTCCGGTGCATTTGCAAACCATTTGATTTCCATTTTTCGGCTGATTCCATCCTGCTCACCGCGCTGTTTTGATAGTCTGCCGCGGCATCACAGACAAACAAAAAAGTGCTTTCAAGCATACCCGTTTTTCATCATCCTGTCCCGTCAGGTGATTACTTCAAAAGGTCGCTTCAACGATATGCCTACTGTGCAGTGTCGCACCTTGCATCTATGATTGGTCTGGGGCTATTGTGGGACGAACCTTGCAGGTATACCGCCGTAATCAACAGAGGCCACAACGGATATTCATGTCTGCCGTTGGGTTCTGACCAGGGAGAAAAAGCCATGAATACACTTTTGACCAACGCCGGAACTTTAGCGGGAGTCATCGGCATTCTGATCTGCCTTACAGGGGGGCTGGTGCGGCTCTCTGGCGGTTATTATGTTTCCGGTTACAGTGTTCAGAGCCTGCTGATGGTGGGCATTGCCTTCATCCTCATCGCCTGTTTCCTCAAACTGGAATACCTGGTCCGGCAACAGCATTGAAGTGCCCGCATCATCGATAACCATCAGGATTGGCGTGCTGCCAGCGCCAGGTGTCCTGGCACATCTGCTCCAGGCCAAACTCCGCGCGCCAGACAAGCTCTCTTGACGCCCGAGTCGGGTCCGCATAACAGGCGGCAATATCTCCCGGCCGGCGGCCAACAACCTGGTAGGGTATCTTTCGGCCACTGGCCTGCTCAAATGCCTGTATCATCTCCAGCACCGAGTATCCATGACCGGTACCAAGATTGTGGATTATCACGCCAGGATGTTCCATCAGTTTGGCCAGCGCCGCCAGATGCCCTTTGGCCAGATCAACCACATGGATATAGTCACGCACCCCGGTGCCATCCGCCGTCGGGTAATCATCGCCATAGACTGACAGCCGCTCCAGGCGCCCCGATGCAACCTGGGAAATATAGGGCATTAGGTTATTCGGTATGCCGGCAGGATCCTCCCCGATCAGGCCGGTTGCGTGGGCACCCACTGGGTTGAAGTAACGCAGAATGGAGATGTCCCATTGGTTATCAGCCGCATGCAGGTCCCTCAGTATCTCTTCAATAATCAGTTTTGATCGACCGTAAGGATTGGAGGCCGACAGGGCAAAATCCTCCGTGATGGGCAGGGAAACCGGGTCTCCATAGACCGTCGCCGAGGAGCTGAATACCAGACGCTTCACCTCTGCCGCCGCCATCGCTTCCAGCAGTGACAGGGTGCCGGTAATATTGTTCTGGTAATAGGTCAGCGGAATCCCGGTGGATTCCCCAACCGCCTTCAGCCCGGCAAAATGAATCACCGCATCGATCGCTTCCCGGGCAAAAATCTGCGTAAGTATCGTTCGATCCCGAATATCCCCCTCGACGAAGGAGACGCGCTTGCCGGTAATGGCCATGACCCGCTCAAGTGAAATCCGGCTGCTGTTACACAGGTTATCGATAACCACCACCTGATGCCCTGCTTCCAGCAGTTCAACACAGGTGTGAGAGCCAATGTATCCCGCCCCGCCAGTAACCAGTATGTTCATTGATTATTCCTGCTCTGCGCTTACCGCTGATCGCCGGGGTATTGTGCAACAGGGCCATGGGGTTTGACAGCCCAAATCATTCTCGTGGACGAAAGTCTCTGGCGGATGCACTATCACTTATTCGATCTGCTTTGGGCCTCATTGTGCAACAGAGGTTATTTTTTCCGCTCGATCAGCCAGCTGTCCAGCCGGGCGATTTCTTCCGGCGACATCCGCAACCCCCGTTTGGTGCGGCGCCAGACAATATCTTCGGCAGTTTCGGCATATTCATGAGTGGTCAGATAGATCACTTCGCGTTCAAACAGTCCGCCGCCAAAATCCAGGCCCAGTGCCTCTTCGCAATCACAGCCAGCCAGTAGCTGACTGATACGGGTGCCGTAGTGGCCGGCATACGCCTGTAGCCGATCACGGGACAGCCAAGGATATGCTACCGCACAATCGATGAGAAAACGTGCAAAGTCGGCATCCGGCAAATCACCTCCCGGAAGCGGGCTTGTCGCTGTCCAGGGCGTGCCCTGAATATCCAGACAATCCGCCATGAGATCCAGCACATCCTCCGCCAATCTTCTATAAGTGGTTATTTTCCCTCCATAAATCGACAGAATCGGCGCTTGTTCACAATCTATGTGCAGATTGTAGTCCCGCGTCACCCGGGAGGCCTCACCGGCGGCATCATCATACAGTGGTCGCACACCACTGAAGCTCCAGACCACATCCGCAGGCTCCACCGGCCGGACAAAATATTCACTCACCGCGTGACAGATGTAGGTCACTTCTTTCTGCGTAATCTGATTATTTTCCGGTAGTCTATCCAGTTCAATATCAGTCGTCCCCAACAAGGTAAAGTCATCTTCAAAAGGGATAGCGAAGAGTACCCGCCCATCCCCGTGCTGAAAGATATAGGCATAGTCATGCGCAAACAGTCGCGGCACCACGATATGACTGCCCTTTACAAAGCGAATACCGTGAGTACGTCCGGCCGTAAAACCGGCGTCGAGCACCTGCTCTACCCAGGGTCCTGCCGCATTCACGACCGCCTTTGCCCTGACAAACCGGATCGATCCATCCCGTTCATTCCGCAATGTCACCGTCCAGTCGGCGGTGCTGCGGGACAGGCCAACACAACGGGTATGCGTCCAGATGACTGCGCCCCGCGCCGCGCCATCCATGGCATTCAGCACAACCAGCCGCGCATCCCGTACCCAGCAGTCGGAATACTCAAAACCGGTACGATAGTCATCCTTCAACGCCTGTCCGGCAACATGTCTGTTTAACACGACAGATTGTGATCCCGGCAGGCGCCTGCGGCCACCCAGGTGGTCATAGAGAAACAGGCCCAGCCGGATCATCCATTCAGGACGCAGTGATGCATTGTGCGGCAGAACAAAGCGGATCGGGTGGATGATGTGGGGTGCGCTGCGCAGCAGCAATTCCCTTTCCTGCAGGGCATGTCGCACCAGCTTGAAATCATACTGTTCCAGATAGCGCAGCCCGCCATGGATCAGTTTGGTGCTGGCGGACGAGGTGTGTCCGGCCAGGTCGTCTTTTTCACAGAGACATACCTTCAATCCTCTGCCCGCAGCATCCCTCGCAATACCCGCACCATTGATACCACCACCGATCACCAGGAGATCAAATTCCGGGCAGGCTGTTTCATGATCCGGCATGCTGATCTTCTCATGATTCATTACTGGATGGTCCCTCGCTCCTTGACCCGGTCTATACTCTGCAAAAGCCATCAACGGGAGTGACACAGCGCCCATGTCAGATACACCGCTGATACTCAGTATCGATCAGGGCACCACCAGTTCAAGGGCTGTGCTGTTTGAAAAGGATGGACGCTGTGCGTTCATCGCCCAACGGGAATTCAAACAGATCTTCCCACACCCCGGCTGGGTTGAACATGACCCGGAGGAGATCTGGTCGACCACGCTTGCCGTCGTCCGCGAAGCCATCACCGCCGCCGGGAGGATCGGCCGGAAGATAGCCGGTATCGGCATCGCCAATCAGCGTGAGACCACGCTGCTATGGGAACGCCGCAGTGGTCAACCGATCTATAACGCCATAGTCTGGCAGGACCGGCGCACCGCCCCTCATTGCAACACACTTAAAAGTGCCGGTCATGAGACGACCGTAATCGAAAAGACCGGCCTGCTGCTGGACCCTTACTTCTCCGCCAGCAAAATCGCCTGGATTCTGGACCAGGTGCCCGATGCCCGACGCCGGGCCGAGGCGGGCGATCTCGCCTTTGGCACCATCGACAGCTTCCTGTTGTGGCGATTGAGCGGCGGAAAAGAGCACGCGACCGATGCCACCAATGCCGCGCGTACCCTTTTGTTCAATATTCACAGCAATAGCTGGGATGCCGACCTGCTGTCACTGTTTGACATACCTGCCGCGATCCTCCCCCGGGTGAGGAGTAGCGTTGCCGATTTTGGCCGGGCCAGCCATCAACTGTTGGGGGAATCGCTGTGCATCGGCGGCATGGCGGGTGACCAGCAGGCAGCGGCATTTGGCCAGGCCTGTTTCCAGCCGGGCATGATCAAAAGCACCTATGGCACCGGCTGTTTTGTGCTGATGAATACCGGCGCGCACGCCGTCACCTCGCAGAACAGACTGCTGACGACCATCGGCTACCGGATCAACGGCCAGAACAGCTATGCCCTGGAAGGGTCCATTTTTGTCGCCGGCGCGGCCGTGCAGTGGCTGAGGGATGGGCTCGGATTGATCAAGACCGCAGAAGAGACCGAGGCCATCGCCAATTCACTGGAGCATAACCAGGGGGTCTATCTTGTGCCCGCCTTCACCGGACTGGGTGCCCCCCATTGGGATGCCGATGCACGGGGCGCCCTGCTCGGCCTGACCCGGGGCACAGGAATCAAGGAGATTGTCCGTGCGACACTGGAATCCGTCTGCTACCAGACCTACGACCTGTTCCAGGCCATGGCGGATGACGGCATAACCCCGACCCGATTGCGGGTCGATGGAGGCATGGTCGGCAATCGTTGGCTCTGCCGGTTTCTGGCCGACATCCTGGAACTGCCGGTGCAGCGTCCAGTGCAGACCGAGACCACCGGCCTCGGTGTCGCTTATCTCGCCGGCTTGCAGTGCGGCCTGTTCGATTCCCTCCAGGATCTGGAACGGAACTGGCAACTGGATGCCGAATTTGTTCCTAATCTGGCTATGGAAACCCGCGATGAACTGCTGAAAGGCTGGCACCAGGCGATCCGGCGTGTTACCAGCAGTGCTTGCATATAGCCGCGAACGCTGCACGGTTGCAATAGCGTGGCCGGGAGGTATCATCCCTCTTTTTCACTGGCACTGGATAAAGCTTGATGACTGCCGGCACGCCCCATTTTCTTGATCTGCCAAACGGTAAACGGATCGCCCATCACAAGAGCGCGGGGAGCGGTCCCGGTGTCCTGTTCCTTGGCGGATTCAGATCAGACATGACCGGCATCAAAGCGGTCTCCCTGGAACAGTGGTGTCGAAAACAGGGACGCGCCTTTATCCGTTTCGATTATTCCGGACATGGACAGTCCAGCGGGCGTTTTGAAACCGGCACCATTGGTGAGTGGCTTGGCGACACCCTGGCGGTTATCGATCAACTGGCCGAAGGGCCGCAGATCCTGGTCGGTTCCAGCCTGGGTGGCTGGCTCTCACTGCTGGCTGCCATCGCCCGGCCGCAGCGGGCGCATGCTTTGATCACCCTCGCCTGCGCCACCGATTTCACCCGGCGGTTGCTACTGCCGATGTTCACAGATGCACAGAGAGCCCAGTTGCGCAATGAAGGGTGTGTGCTGATTCCCTGCGACTATGCTGACCAGCAGCCCTATCCGATCACCCGACAACTGGTCGATGAGGGAGAGAATCACCTGCTGCTGGACAGGCCCATTCCGATTCACTGCCCGGTGCGGATGTTTCACGGTATGCAGGATCCGGATGTCCCCTGGGATTTCAGTCGCAGAACCTGTGAGCAACTGGAGAGTACGGACGCCACGCTCACCTTGATCAAGCAGGGTGATCACCGGCTCTCTGAGCCGGGGGACCTGCGCTTGATTGTGGACTGTCTGGAGCAGCTGTGACAGTCATCGCTACCGGCACGCACCCGCTCTGCTTCCGGCCCATTGCCGGCAGGCCGGACCGGTGAAGCGATGACCCATCAGTCCAGGGCCTATCTGTACGGCATCAGCGCCGTACTGCTCTGGTCGACAGTGGCCACTGCCTTCAAGCTGTCGCTGCGTCATCTGGAACCGATACAGCTGCTGTTTTATGCCAGTATCGCCTCGCTCCTGGTTATGCTGGCGGTGCTGATCAGACAGGGGCATCTGCAACTCTTGCAGCGCACATCCCGCCGCGACCTGTGGCGATGCGCCGTACTGGGCCTGCTCAATCCCTGCATTTACTACTGGGTACTGTTCAAGGCCTATGATCTGCTACCGGCACAGGAGGCTCAGCCACTCAACTACACCTGGGCCATCACCCTCTCGATCCTGGCGGTGCCGCTACTCAAGCAGCACCTGCGGCGGCTTGACCTGCTGGCGATCAGCATCAGCTATTTCGGCATTCTGGTCATCGCCACCCACGGTGCGCCATTCACGCTTCGATTCAGCAATGGCTATGGTGTTCTGCTGGCCCTCGGCAGCACCCTGATCTGGTCGCTGTTCTGGATCTTCAACACCCGTAGCCGTATCGATCCGGTGGTCGGCCTGTTTCTCAATTTTCTCTTTGCCATTCCGGTAATCGGCCTGATTACCTGGCTCACCACCGGTTTTGGTTTTGACTCGCTAACGGGACTCTATGGCGCCATTTACGTGGGCCTGTTCGAAATGGGCATTACCTTCGTGCTCTGGCTCAAGGCACTGCGTTTGACCGGGAGCACCACCAAGGTGGCCAATCTGATTTTTTTCTCACCCATCATTTCGCTTTTTCTGATCCATTTCATCGTCGGCGAGGATATTCACTGGTCCAGTGGTGCCGGTCTTCTGCTGATTATTGCCGGCAATGCGCTACAGCAGATGGGCAAACCCCCGGCACCACCGAAGGCCGATGAACAGCCGGCAGGAAAAACCGCTTAAAGCAGTTGCCTTGACTCACCAAAAACGCTAGCTTTTCTCGCCATACCCGGAACACAGACAACCACCACATGCGTGATAAATACTACATTACCGCCCAGCAGTTGCTGACCGATTCATTCCGTCTTGGGCTGGAGGTGCTGCAGAGTGGCTTCAGGCCCGATTTCATCGTCGGCGTCTGGCGCGGCGGCACCCCGGTCGGCATCGCGGTACAGGAGATCCTGGACTATTTTGATGTGCATTCAGACCACATCGCGATCCGCACATCCTCCTATACCGGCATCGGACAGCGCAGCAAAGAGGTGCGGGTACATGGGCTCGGCTATCTGATACGCAACATGAACTGGGACAGCTCACTGCTCATCGTGGATGACGTGTTCGACTCTGGCCTGAGCCTGCAGGCCATCCTGGACTCCCTGAAGGCAAAAACCCGGCGCAATATGCCGGAGCAGATTCGAATCGCTACACCCTGGTACAAGCCGGGTAACAACCAGACCTCTCTGACACCGGATTACTATATCCACGAAACAGACCAGTGGCTGGTCTTCCCACATGAGATGAAAGGACTGGAGCAGGATGAAATATTGGCCAACAAGCCGGAAATGAAGGCGCTGTTCCGCGACAAAGGGTTGATCGAATAGGGGCATTCACCAGCATCGCAGGCCGGTTGCCGTGGCGTCATGGAGTGCAGTATGGTTGTCAAGTTGTATGAATAATGGCCGATAACCCGCTTCAACCATATAACAAAAGCATAAGAACACGAGGCATTACTCGATGGCGAAAACCAAGATTGTCACCACAGATGATATTCTGATCATGCTCTGCAAATCGGTCACATCCGTGCTCTCCACTGCCACACAAAACGAGATCAATTACTCAGCCATGGTGCAGAAGATCAACCGTACCTGCCTGAAGCCCGATATCGGCTGTTTTGTACTCTTTGACGGTGGCTTTTCCGGACTGGTGGTGATCAATTTCACTGCGGCGGCAGCCCTTGAACTGTATCAGGCCTATCTCTCCAATATGGGCATACCCCGTGAAGAGCTGGCGGTAAGCCACACTTCGGATGAAGTGGGCAATGTCCTGGGAGAGCTGATGAACCAGATGATCGGTGACTTCATCAGTAACGTGGGCAAGCAGTTGCTGACACCGATCAACCAGAATCAGCCGAAAATGCTTACCATCAACAAAGAGGTGCTGCTCTCCATCAATACCAATCTGGACCGCCCTCAGGCGCGTCGGGTCACCTTCACCACCCAGCGGAACAATATTTTTTATCTTGAACTGGCCATGGACAAAACCGAGTTTATCCAGCTGCATGAGTTCGAGCAGCAGGAAGATTTTGATCCCGACGATATTCTCGAAGGAGAGGCGAATAAAAGAGCCGCGGCTCAAACCCGGCCTGACGATGACGACAGCGATTCGAGCAGCCTGCTTGATGAACTGGGAATCTGAGAAGCGTGCCTGGATGTAAGCGGATGGCATACACGAAGAGCGATAATTCCCCCCTGCTGCTGCCGAGTCACAGAGAAGCGGGCGGATTGAGCGGATGCGGTCTGCCCGGCATTTCAGGCAGAAAAGGTCGCCGCCAGCTCGTTCGCACTCGCCAGCAGGAACTCAAGATAGGCCAGCCGTTTAACTGAAACATCAATTTTTTCACGAAGATCCTCACAGGGGTCATCGATGATGTAGAGCAGATCTTCGTGAAAAAAGACTTCGAAGCTATCCAGATAACGCACCTCTTTGTTTTTATCCAGCACCAGATTGTCCAGCCCGTACAGGTCAATCACCTTTTGCTGAGTGTCGCGGATCTCCTTGGCCGTCTGGATAAACAGGCCGAGCTGAAGCCTCGCCTTGTGCAGCTTGGCCATCAGAGGGATCGCATCCTCGGCAATCGCCGGATTGGCCAGGTTGAACCAGGGAGTAAAAGCCTGGGCAAGCACCAGCATATTTTCCTCCCCATCAATCCGTGTACGCACAAAAATGGCCTCTGGAATAATATCGTGCAGCCGGTTTTTCAGCAGCCCGTAGTCACGCCGATAGATATTCACATCCAGATGGTTACAGCTCAGGGTGTGACGCTTTATCACCATATCGAATGCGCGGTTCTTTTCCCGCTCAAAGTGATAGCCCGCCGTTTGCCACACATCACAGTGCGCCCCTACTGTTGAAATCAGGGTGACGCGCAGCTTTTCAGTGTCGAGACAGCCAATATCGGCGGGTATGCGTGCATCTTCTTTAGCCATCAGTCAGGCCTTCATTATTAATCGGGAGCATTATTTTATTTATCACAATTTTCTTTAATTATATCTGATATCTTCTTGAATATTAATGAATATTTTTTATAATCATTAATACATGAATAGTTGATCCTGAGAAAGTGATCGAATTGCCCCTTAACCCCGAACAGGGATCCAGGAGTGGCACTGATGCCCTGTTTCATCAATTCGGTATAGAGACGGCTGGAATCCACGGCTACCGGTAACTCAACCCAACAGTGGAATCCACCCAGAGGCAGATTCACATGGGTGGGGTGCGGGAAGAAGCGGGTGATCGCCTCCAGGGTGATATCCCGCCGCTCCTGGTAACAGCGGGTGATTGTCTTGAGATGACGGCTGAAACGGCTGCCCGAGAGAAACTCTGCTGCCGCCGCCTGTAGCTGTCCACGACACGCCATGGTGGTCACGTATTTGCGGTAACTGATCTGTTCGCTGTAACGCCCGGCAGCAACCCAGCCCAGCCTGAGATCGGAATCGAGGCTTTTTGACAGGGATGAACAGAGCAGGACCCGGCCATCGGTATCCCAGGAGCGTATGCTGCGTGGCCGCCCCTTCTCATAACTGATATCACCGAACACATCATCCTCGATGATCGGCAGATCATACTGTACGGCCAGTGACAGCAGACGTCTTGCGGCATCATCCGGCATCACGTGTCCCTGGGGATTATTGAATACCGGGTTGACCAGTATCGCCTTGACCGGCCAGCGCACAAGCGCCTGGGCCAACAGGTCCAGATTCATGCCGTGCAGCGGATCGGCGGGAATTTCAAGAATCCGCAGGCCCAGCACCTCCAGACATTGCAGCGTACCATAGAAGCTGGGAACCTCGACCGCCACGATATCGCCCGGCTCCGCCAGAGTCTGCAGCGACAGACTCAGCGCCTCCTGGCAACCGTTGGTGATGACCACCTCATCCGGTTCGACCACTGCTCCGGATCTGGCCATGTGCCTCGCCAACTGTCTGCGCAGACCCGCATGCCCGGGAGGCACCTCGTACTGGGTAAGTTTCACCTCCTCCCTTCGGGAAATCCGTTGCTGGCGATTGTAGATTCTGCGAAAAGACTGGAGCGCGGGGAATTCTCCACTGGGATGAGCGCTGCCAAGGGGAGCCAGGGAGCTTGCGCCGGCGGATCGAACAACAGAAAATGCGAGGCGGTCACGGCTCAGGCTGGCCGGTATCAGCTCATCAATAACGGTTGTTACCGGCTCCATTCTGGCATTTGGTGTCAGCACATAGAAACCGGCTCGATCCCTGGATGCAATCAAGCCCATCTCCGCAAGCCGCTCATAGGCCTGGATGACGGTGTTGCGACTGACAGCGCGCTGCTGCGCCAGTTCACGAATCGACGGCAGTGCCTGCCCGGGCCGCAGTACGCCCGCATGGATCTGATCCGCTATCTGCGTCATGAGGTGTCGGTAAAGATACATTGGCTTGTCGTCTGTTCAGGGCACTCGTCCAGCCATCAGAATAGGTACAACCTAATCTGAATTCAAATATTTGACGAAAAAGTGTATCTGTACCTCTGTTTTTAGCCGTATCTGCCCCTATGACCACCCCGACCCACCCTATATATTCAGGTTTTACCACCATGGAACCCGGTCATGCTTTCACCTCAACTGCTGCGATGGATACCCATTCTGTTTGTCCTGTTATGGGCAACAGGGTTTATCGGCGCCAAGTATGCCCTGCCCTATGCGGAACCTTTCACGGTGCTCGCGATTCGCATGTACATCACCCTTGGGGTGTTTCTGGTACTGATCCGTCTTTACCGGCCGCGCTGGCCCACAGCGAAAGGGGCGCTGTATTCAATGCTGGTGGGCAGCCTGGTCCATGCCGCCTATCTTGGAGGCGTCTTTGCCGCCATCAATGCCGGTATGGCAGCAGGTCTGGCTTCGCTGTTGGTAGGACTGCAACCGATCCTGACCGCCCTGATCGCCTGGCTCTGGATGGGTGATCGGATCAGTAGAAAACAGCTGACAGGTCTGCTACTGGGTATTTTTGGCGTTGCAGCGGTTTTGTTACTGGGAAAAGCCAACGCGCATGCACTTCAGTTCAATATGGTCTCCCTGCTGTTTGCCATGATGGCGCTGTTCGGGATCACCTTCGGGACTCTGCTGCAGAAACGCCTCTGCACCAAGATCGATCTCCTCACCGGTACCTTTTATCAGTACCTGGCCAACGCCCTCATCATGAGCCTGCTGGCGTTGCTGTTTGAAACCCGGGAGATTGACTGGCAACCCCAGTTTATCGCGGCACTGTTATGGCTGGTTTTCGGACTTTCCCTCAGTGCCATCCTGCTATTGATGCTGATGATCAGAGAGGGTGAGGCAACCAAGGTAGCTGCTTATTTCTATCTTACCCCCCCGGTGACGGCACTGCTCGCCTGGGCGCTGTTCGATGAACGCCTCACGCTCTGGGGTATTGCCGGTATCAGCCTCACCACCTACGGGGTCTATCTGGTGATCCGCAACCCGGCCAGCCCCCTTAAACAGCATCACCCATAAGGATAGACTCTCCCGCGTCACGAGATGAGTGCACGATCCACGGCACCCACGGGGCGTCCCTATGGCGACTGAGCACAGCGATGTGCATTAATCCGTCCGGTTTATACCCCCGGTCAGGGATAAATCTCCGGCACAAAGGTCTGATCCGACATCGGCGGGCGCACATAGTCCTTGCTGTCCTTGCGTTTCGGCAGAACGATCTCTTTCGGCGTAAGGTCCTCATACGGAATCATGCTCAGCAGATGTGCGATACAATTGAGCCGGGCATGTTTCTTGACATCGGATTTAACCACATACCAGGGCGCCTGCTTGATATCGGTATGGGCAAACATCATATCCTTGGCCCGGGAATATTCCACCCAGCGGGAGCGTGATTCCAGGTCCATCGGACTCAGTTTCCAGCGTTTATGGGGTTCCTCGAGGCGGCTCTGAAAACGACGCTCCTGCTCCTCATCCGATACCGAAAACCAATACTTCAACAGAATAATCCCGGAGCGAACCAGCATGCGTTCGAACTCGGGACAGGAGCGGAGAAATTCATTGTACTCTTCGTTGTCGCAGAACCCCATGACCCGCTCAACACCCGCCCGGTTATACCAGCTGCGATCAAACAGCACCATCTCACCCCCCGCCGGTAGATGGGCGACATAACGCTGAAAATACCATTGGCTGGCCTCTCTTTCGGTCGGTGCGGGCAGTGCCACCACACGGCAGATGCGTGGATTGAGATGCTGGGTAATGCGCTTGATCACCCCCCCCTTGCCGGCTGCGTCGCGACCCTCAAAAATCACCACGACCTTCAGCTTCTCCTGCGCAATCCAGGCCTGGAGTTTGACCAACTCCAGCTGGAGGCGGAACAGCTCTTTCTCATAAACCGAATTCTTGATTTTCTTGATGGGGGCATCCGCTACCTGATCCAGCGACTCTTCGATATAGGGAACTGCCTCCCTGCTACCTTCACTGCCGATTTCTGTTCTCTTTTTATTACCCACTAAGATATCCCCCCTGACAATCTCTGGACTCCTCCACCAGGTTACAGGTATTTATAGTGCGCTTAACCACCGCGTGAGCCTAGTCACCAGCACCCTATTATTGCGCTATATCAACTGATGCCGGAGCGCGTTTCAGACTGCTCTTACTCATCCACCCGGCCGCGAAGTGCCTTGAGCCGCCCCCGCTTCTCTTTGCTCTCCAGACGTTTTTTTTCTGAACTGCGGGTGGGCCGGGTTGGTTTGCGTGGCTTCTGTATCCGGGTCGCCGCGAGGATCAGCTCTTTCAGGCGTAACAGCGCCTCTTCCCGGTTCTTCTCCTGGCTTCGGTGATTCTGGGCCTTGATAATCACCACCCCCTCTTTGGAGATGCGTTGATCGTTGAAACGCAACAACCGCTCCTTGTAAAAAGGCGGTAGCGACGAGGCCTTGACATCAAAGCGCAGATGGACCGCGCTGGAGACCTTGTTGACATTCTGGCCGCCCGCGCCCTGGGCGCGTATGGCGGAGAGCTCGATTTCGCTCTCGGGAATGGTCACACTGTTGGAAATCTGCAGCATCGCAACATTCTAGCCGTAGAGAAACGAGACTGCGACCACTGCGGCGATCACACCCACGACATCCGCAGTCAGACCGGCGGCAAGGGCATGACGGATGCGCCTGACCTGGACCGCACCAAAGTAGACCGCGAGTACATAGAAGGTGGTCTCGGTCGATCCCTGCAGGGTGGAGACCAGGTAGCCGACATAGCTGTCTGGCCCAATAGCGGGATCGTTGATGATCGAGGCCATGACCCCGTAGGCGCCCGACCCTGAAAGAGGCCGCAACAGCGCCATGGGCAGCGCCTCCGCAGGTAGCCCAGCCAGTGTGGTTATCTGGCCGATCTGGCCCACCAGCCACTCCATGGCGCCGCTGGCCCGAAACATGCCGACCGCCACCAGGATGGCCACCAGGTAAGGGATGATTTTCAGCGCCACCTGGAATCCATCCTTGGCCCCCTCGACAAAGCTTTCATAGATCGGCACCCGGCGGACCATGCCAAACAGCAGAAAACCCAGCATCAGGCCCGGCAGGATCCAAGGCGAAACGGTCTGGCCATAGAGTACCGTCAACGGTATCAGCAGTAGGAAACCGATCAGCGCCATCAGGGATACCCAAGCCGGATAAGCGCCACTCTCACTCTCCGCCAGTGAGATTTCAGGCGGCGCATCTATCGGCTCAGGCTCAGGTGAATCCCCCGGCTCCTGGATTGGCGGAAAAAAACGTCGATAACCTTTTACCGCCAGGATTGCCGCCAGGGTTGAGCAGAGCGTGGCAAACAGAGTGGTCGGAAGAATACCGGCTGGATCGCTGGAACCGGCCGACGCTCGCAGCGCTATCACTCCGGTCGGCAGCAGGGTGATGCTGGATGTGTTGATGGCGAGAAACAGCACCATGGAGTCGGTGGCGCTTCCTTTGCACGGGTTCAGGCGGTTGAGTTCCTGCATCGCCTTGATCCCAAACGGGGTGGCGGCATTGCCCAGTCCCAGCATATTCGCTGACATATTCAGAATCATCGCACCCATGGCGGGATGCTCTGCCGGCACATCGGGAAACAGCCGGACCATCAACGGTCGGATCAACCGGGCAAGAATGGTCAACAACCCACCCTGCTCGGCAATCTTCATCAAGCCGAGAAAAAGCGCCATCACGCCAATCAGCCCCAATGCCAACTCCACCGCCCCAGCGGCCGATTCGATCATGGCCTTTGAGAGCGCATCCATTGGCGTGACATCACCGGAAGAGAATGTGAACTGTCGCCAGGCGGCCGTCAGAAAGGCGATAAGCACCAGCAGAAAAAAAACCACATTCATAATGAAACCCGATTACCCGTCTCGCCCAGCCCTGGCCAGGAAAAAATCAGCCGCGAATGAACGCGGACAAACACGAATCCTATTATTGCATAAAGACCCCATCTCCTGGTGTGGAGGGCACTGATCGTTTTGGGTAGAGAGGTATTCGGTAATCATGCTCAGGAAGCTTGGATACCGTTGCGTCTATTCCATCCTTAGGTCCGTAAACGGTGGATTATCCGTGCACCACCCCTCACGTTCATTCACGGCCTGATAAAAAACGCTGACTGAGCTTTTTCGGGTAGCCCGGTTGGGTCTTACCGGTGTCGCGATAACCCGGATAGGCGGAAGCCAGCAGCGGGTGGGTATGGGGGAGTGTCGCGGTGCTGCCGGCTTCCAGAACTGTTATCTCGATGCGGCCAGTCGGGTCACTTTGTCATCCTGCAGGTCGATTTCAGCCATCACTTCGGGCTTTCCTTTACAAGCCTGGATAACCAGCTCCTTGTTCCTGGCCAGCACCAGACCGAACTCCTCGGCCGCTTTTTCATCGACCTGGGGGATCACCTGCTCCAACAGGCGTGAAAACTGCTCCCCCAGTTCAAGCATGCGGTCGTGGGCATCAGCCTCTTTCCTGTTTTCAAACATGCTGTTGTCCCGGTCACATTTCCACATTGCTATTACGGTCATGGTTACCTCACCCTGGGCTGAGCCTCTGTAAAATTTCACCGCCATGTCGCTATTGGCAGCCTGAAGAGATTGATCGGGTTCCACTACAGTGGCGGAAATCCTTTCTGAACGGCCGCTTTTGCAGTGAAGCCGAGGCCATCATACAGAGAACCAATATAGAACGTCAATAGCGCATCCCAGCCTCTTTTCAGCGGACGGTTTTATTTCAATTGCAACGATATTGTTGGAGAATATGCAATAACATACCAGACTACCCGGAAACAGATATGCGATTCAACGGAACCGATACCTATGTAGCCACCGACGATCTGATGCTGGCAGTCAATGCCGCCATCCAGCTGGAGCGCCCTTTGCTGATCAAGGGCGAGCCGGGCACCGGCAAGACCATGTTGGCCGAAGAGGTGGCCAGGTCACTCAACCAGCCACTGTTCCAGTGGCATATCAAATCCACCACAAAAGCCCAGCACGGGTTGTATGAATATGACGCGGTCTCCCGCCTGCGCGATTCACAACTGGGCGATGACCGGGTGCATGACATCGGCAACTATATCGTCAGGGGCAAATTGTGGGATGCGTTTGCCCATGAGGGTCTTTCGGTGGTTTTGATTGATGAAGTGGACAAGGCCGATATCGAATTTCCCAATGACCTGTTACGGGAGCTCGACCGCATGGAGTTCTATGTGTATGAGACCCAGCAGCTGGTCAAGGCCAAACATCGGCCACTGATCATCATCACCAGCAACAATGAAAAGGATCTGCCCGATGCCTTTCTGCGCCGCTGTTTCTTCCATTACATTCGATTCCCTGACAAGGAGACCATGGAGCAGATTATCGCCGTACACTACCCCGATCTGAAAAAACAGCTGCTGAAACAGGCACTGGAAGTGTTTTTCGAACTGCGTGAAGTGCCTGGATTGAAAAAGAAACCGTCCACCTCGGAACTGCTCGACTGGTTGAAGTTGCTGATGGCAGAGGATATACCGCCCGAGGCACTGCACAGTGGTGACCCGCGACAGGCGATCCCGCCCCTGCACGGCGCCCTGTTGAAGAATGAGCAGGACATCCATCTGTTTGAGCGCCTCGCCTTCATGCATCGCCGCAGTCGGTCCTGATCCATCATGCTGGTTGGCTTCTTCTCGCATCTGAAAAACAGCGGGCTGCCGGTGACCATCCGGGAGCTCCTGGATCTGCTGGCCGCCATGCAGGCACAGGTCATTTTCTTCAGTGTGGACGATTTCTACTATCTCTCCCGCACCTGCCTGATCAAGGATGAGCGCCTGTTCGACCGCTTTGACCAGGCATTCGGTGGGTATTTCAAAGGTATTGCCGACAGCGACAGTAATATTACTGCCGAAATTCCCGAGGAGTGGCTGCGCAAGCAGCTGGAAAAGCATCTCAGTGAGGCGGAGAAGAAAAAGCTCGATGCCATGGGTTGGCAGAAGCTGATGGAGACCTTGAAAAAACGGCTGGAAGAGCAGCAGGAGCGGCACCAGGGCGGCAGCAAGTGGATCGGCACCGGCGGCACTTCCCCATTCGGCGCCTATGGCTACAACCCGGAAGGGATACGCATTGGACAGGACCGTTCACGCCATCGCAGGGCGGTCAAGGTGTGGGACAAGCGCGAGTTTCGCAACCTGGATGATTCGGTTGAACTGGGCACCCGCAATATCAAGGTGGCACTGAAGCGGCTGCGCCGATTCGCCCGTAGCGGGGCTCCCGAAGAGCTGGACCTGGAGGCAACCATCCGCTCAACCGCCCATCATGGCGGGCTGCTGGACCTGCAGATGGTGCCGGAGCGCCATAACAAGGCCAAGGTACTGCTGTTTCTCGATGTCGGCGGCTCCATGGATGATCACGTAAAGATCTGCGAGGAGCTGTTCTCGGCCGCCCACTCGGAATTCAAACACCTGGAACACTTCTATTTCCACAACTGTGTCTATGAGGCGGTCTGGAAAGACAACCGCAGCCGCCGTTCGGAACCCCTCTCCACCTGGGACATCATTCACACCTACGGCGCCGATTATCAGCTGATCTTTGTCGGTGACGCCACCATGAGCCCCTATGAAATCACCTATGCCGGCGGCTCAGTGGAACACTGGAACCAGGAGACCGGAATGACCTGGATGGGGCGACTGCTTGAAGCCTATCCCAACGCCATCTGGATTAACCCTCAGCCGGAACATCAATGGCCCTATATTGAATCGATTCAACTGGTCCGGGAAATCATGCTGAACCGCATGTTTCCGCTTACGCTCGAAGGTCTTGAAAGTGGCATGAAACTGCTGAGCCAGTAGCAGGCACGGTGGACAGCAGGGTCAATGAGCCGGGTTCAACCAACTGCAGGCAAGATTCTGTATACTCTGTGCGTGCGTCCGCGATCCCGGATGACGATGACCTGATCGTCTATGCTTAAGCTATTACAAAATAACAACCAGAATCGCCGGCTGCCGGCGGTTGGCAGAGATCGAACACAGACCTTTTTTCAGCCGCCAAATTCCGGTATTGATCAGGTAACACTTTATTGTGGCGGGGTAGTGCCTGCCCACCAGGATGTCCAATGTTAAGAGAGATCGAATTTCACAAAGTAGTCAACAGTACCATTGACCCTGCCCCACACATGGCCATTCTCTCACGTCGGGAGATTGAGCAACTGCGCGATGTCACCGGCACCGGACTGCACAAACTTTTCCGTAAATGTGCACTGGCAGTGCTCAGCTCCGGCTCCCAGATTGACAACTGTGAAGAGTTGATGTCCATGTACCCCGATTTTGATATCCAGGTCAGAGAGCGGCACCAGGGTATCGTGCTGGAGGTGGCCAACGCACCGGCCATTGCATTCGTTGATGACCAGTTGATCGAGGGCATCCGCTACCACCTGTTTTCTGTTTTACGCGATATTCTTTATCTGCGCGACACCGCCAGCAATCACAAGCATATTGCCCCCAGCCAGCAGACCAGCCATGAGATATTTTATCGGCTGCGGCATGCCGGCGCGTTCCATCCCGGAAAAAAACCCAACACCGTGGTCTGCTGGGGCGGCCATGCCATTCCGGTTGAGGAGTACGACTATACCAAGGAGATCGGATACTACCTGGGCTTGCATGGCATCGATATCTGCACCGGTTGTGGCGCGGGAGCCATGAAGGGCCCAATGAAAGGCGCAGCCATTGCCCACGCCAAACAGCGCCACAGCAAGGGGAGACATATCGGACTGACCGAACCCGGCATCATCGCCGCCGAGGCACCCAATGCCATTGTCAACGAACTGATCGTGATGCCCGATATCGAGAAACGACTGGAGGCTTTCATCCGGCTGGGCCATGTGTTGATTATTTTCCCTGGCGGGGTCGGCACCATGGAAGAGCTGCTGTTCGTTCTCGGCGTACTGACGCATCCCGAAAATCAGGATATTGAACTGCCGATAATTCTCACTGGCCCGGAATCCTCCAGCAGTTATTTTGACTCGGTCATCCGCTTTATTGAGATGACATTGGGCAGCACCGCGCTGAACCTGGTACGAAAGGTGATCGGCAATCCGGGGCTCGTGGCAAAACTGGCCAATGACTCCCTGCTCCACGTAACCCGGGAGCGGCGCCAGCGGGATGATTCATTTCACTACAACTGGTCACTGCACATCGACAGGGCGTTTCAGGAACCGTTTATCCCGGATCATGAATCGATGGCAAAATTGCAGTTGACCAGAGACCTTCCTCCCCAGGTGCTGGCCGCCAACCTGCGGCGCGCCCTCTCCGGCATCGTAACCGGAAACGTGAAGGAACAGGGCATCAATGCCATTCGCGAACGCGGACCATTTCAGATAAAAGGCGATCCGGAGTTGATGAATGCCATGGATGAACTTTTGACTTCATTTGCCCGGCAGGGACGTATGAAAGTAAAGGGTGAATATATACCCTGCTATGAGATCGTCAACGTCATCGAACCCGTCGATGCAGATCGGTCCCGGGCCAGCGAACCGGAAACCACTTGAACATGACGGCCTGGCCGTCAACCATGGTGACTCAGGAGATGCTCACCTGGTTTCTACCTGACCGTTTTGCATCATACAACGCCTGGTCTGCGCGGCGCAGTAAACTGTGTACTGATTCGTCGCTATTCGCCTGACTGAGATAAGTAGAGAGCCCGATACTGATGGTCATCTGGCTGGCGTGGGTATCGTTTTGAATGGTCACCTGACTGATTCGCTCTTTCAGTCGCTGTGCCAGCACCAGTGCTTCGGAACCCATCGTGTCCGGCAAGGCAATAGCAAACTCATCACCGCCCATCCTGCCGAATATATCCACAACCCGCATAGTCTCTCTTGCGATTTCTGCAAATTTCAGGATTGCCTTATCACCCAATGCATGGCCGCCGCTGTCATTAAGCTGCTTGAAATGATCAATATCGATAATCAGAATTGACAGTGGCGCTCCGTAACGCTTGGAATAGGCCAGCTGGGATTCCACCTCGCTCATAAAATGACGGCGATTGAAAAGACCTGTCAACGGATCGGTAGATGCCAGCTCATGCAGCCGCTGCTCCATCTGCTTGCGCTCTGAAATGTCCATGCTGATGCCGACAAATGCAACCAGCTCATCCCGTTCGTTCAGTACAGGGGCGATCGAAATACTCTCCCAATAGTATTCGCCATTTTTGCGACGATTTTCCAATTCGCCTTGCCATGACCGCTTGTTTTTTATTGCCAGCCAGAGTTCGCGATAAACATTGCGGTCCGTTCTGCCGGACTTGAACAGACTGGGCGTTTTACCAATCACCTCTTCCGGCCGGTACCCCGTGATCTTCTCGACAATCGGACTGACATACTCAATCACACCATGGGGATTGGTTATAATGGTAAGCACCGGGCTGTGGGTAATGGCCAGGGATAATTTCTGCAGCGTCTCTTCAAGCTGCTTTTGCCCGGTAATATCGTGCCCACTGACAACGACACCACTGATGGTGCCATCCGCTTCTCTATTGGGGGTCTGCCACACATCAACATATTTTGGCGCTTTGCCGGGGGGATAGATCCAGTGCTGAGCATTGATGCTCTCACCCTGAAAACTACGATCCAGGGACGGTTTCAGCACTGTATTGAAAATCTCTTCTCCGTGAACCGCATCGATCCGCTTTCCGATCAGCGCATCGTGGGGCTGACCAAAGGCGTCCACATACCCCTGACTGACAGCAAGATAATGATAATCCCGATCCACAAAGGACATGAAATTGCGGGTAATCGCAATCATGTTGGTATAACGGCTTAGTCTATTCTGCTGTCGGAATCTGCGGTACTCGGCGCCCATGCGCTGGCTCAACAACTCGAAAAAGAGGCGAATGCCCACACTGTCCGGCAGTGGTTTGTCATCGAGTGCAAAAATATGCCCGGCCACCTGGTCGGCTTCGCCATAGAATGCCTGCCCGCGGTAACAGACAGCCTGCAGCCTCGTTAGCAGTTCACACCCATTGAATCGCTTTTGCAGATGCTCGCCAATGTAGAGATATGAGTTTTCCGGCGTGGTTTGATAGACCTGTTCGCAGGGTGCGCCAGAGATAGCAAAAGAGAACGGGGCATCCCATCCATCACCGTTCCAGAGTGCGACAACGTCGACCTCTGAAGTTTTCGGATTGAGGAATCCAACGCCACCCCAGCGACTTTCGGAAGCGACGGCAATTGCCTGGGTCGCACGTTTGAAAAAATCGTTCTCGCTTTCTGCAGGTCCGGCCAGCAGTATATGCGCCTGATTAAACTGATCCATAGAGGAATATCACTGCTGGACGCTTCATGAGGTGGCCTACTTTAGAGAGGGTTATTCTTATCCGCAACTTAAAACGTGGAAAAAGCTGGATCTGGCGACAAAAATTCAGGAACCCTTTTCGTGATTGCTTGACGATCTCCTATTTATTGACTTGAGACAATTTTTATTCGATTGGCCCACTCTTTACAGTAAATACCATGAGCCGTATTTTACAAGGTAAATCACTGGGTATTTTTATATCGATCCGCAATAGGGGAAGATGCACAGCCAATGAAATTCAGGGACCTTAACATCGGCCAGCGTTTTCTTTACCAAGGTAAAGCGATGAAAAAATCTGGACCGCTGCAGGCCGTAGAGAGCCTGACCGGTACAGAAAAAATGATTATGCGCGCAGCGCTCGTTGAACGCTGCCCCGAAGCAGGCGTGTCAAATCCGGATGCTCGACACAGTCCGACGGGGCACTCTGGCAAACTGGAACGGGCACTCGCCTCCTATCACCAGACCTGTCTCTCTCTAATCGCAAACCATGAACAAGATCATGCACGCCTGGCACTTGAAACCGCATATAACGAGATACTGAAGGTGCTTGAAATGCTCTCTCCAGACGACCGGAAATTATGAGGCGGAGAATTCGACCCAACGCCTGATGCGGGATCCCTAACGGATGACTCGTCGGAATTCTGCCTGAATCGTCTGCATGATTGTTTCAATCCTATCAATGTCATGCCGCATAACGGTCGATTGAGAGTCCTTCGGTATCGATTTCGGGACGCTTGCGGGTAATCAGATCACTCAGCAGGCGACCCGATCCACAGGCCATGGTCCAGCCCAGCGTGCCGTGTCCGGTATTGAGATAGAGATTGGCTATGCGGGTGGCACCGACACAGGGTGTACCATCCGGCGTCATGGGGCGCAACCCGCACCAGAATTCGCTCCGGGCCAGATCCCCTGCCTTGGGAAACAGATCAGAAACCACAAACCTTACCGTCTCTCCCCGGCGCTCATCCAGATCCAGGTTATAACCGGCCAGCTCGGCGGTTCCCGCCACGCGGATACGATCACCCAGCCGGGTGATCGCCACCTTGTGGGTCTCATCCATCAGGGTGGATATCGGCGCTGCATCGGCATCGATAATCGGCAGAGTGATTGAATAACCCTTGACCGGATAGATCGGCACCTTGATGCCGACCGCTTTCAGCAACAGAGGTGAATAGCTGCCCAGGGCCATCACGTAACTGTCACCCGTGAAGATACCGGCATCGGTCTCCACGCCACTGATCTTGCCCTGTTCGGTCAGCAGGCGGTGTATATTGACCCGCATGCGAAACTCCACGCCAAGCTGTTCAGCCTCTTTGGCCAGGCGCTGGGTAAACAGAAAACAGTCACCCGTCTCATCATTCACCAGTCGCAATCCCCCGGCGACTTTCTCTTTCACATGCACCAGCCCCGGCTCCACCACCAGGCACTCATCCCTGTCCAGCAGTTCATAAGGAACACCATACCGGTCGAGAATAGCCATATCGGTCTGTGCGGCATCCAGCTGTTTCTGATTACGGAACATCTGCAAGGTGCCACGGCTGCGCTCGTCGTACCGGATACCTGTTTCGGCACGTAACTGCCGAATGGCATCACGGCTGTATTCAGCCAGTCGCAACATGCGCCCCTTGTTCTGTTCATAGCGTGCCGATGTGCAGTTGCGCAGCGTCTGCAGAGCCCAGGACCACATGGCCGGATCCAGCCGCGGACGAATCACCAGCGGACTGTGCTTCATCATCAGCCATTTGATCGCCTTCAGTGGAACGCCCGGTGCAGCCCAGGGCGCGGAATAACCGGGAGATACCTCCCCGGCATTGGCGAAACTGGTCTCCAGTGCAGCTTCCGGCTGCCGGTCTATCACCATCACTTCATGCCCTTCCCGGGCAAGGTAATAGGCGCTTGTCACCCCAATCACGCCACTGCCAAGAATGATGACTTTCATTTGTGTCCACTCCAGTGAGGCATGTCAAAATCAGACAAAAGCATACGTGAAAGCAACAGACAAGTGCTTGCAAAGATAGTTGACTAACACCATAAAACACAATTAAATTCTATTTAAATGTCATTTTTTTATATAACTAGAGTTTAGAGCGAAGCTGGTCATTCAACCTGTTTTTATCAGGCTGATTCCTGTTATAACTACTGCTCATTTGTCTTGCTTTATACGGTATTAAACGTATTTGTCTCAACATGTTCACTCCCTCGCCAATTTG
>JACDJA010000770.1_pt1 | contig 32794 bp, 27 predicted proteins | sample 7449241 | NCBI WGS metagenome assembly JACDJA01 (sample SAMN14253289, study PRJNA609438) | sludge metagenome | isolation source: initial anaerobic sludge | collected 2018-12-20 | reverse complement strand
TCCAGAATTTCTTGTAATTTTGTCCATATTATCCGCTTTAAGTGGAATCTTTAAAGGGAGCATCTGGTCCAAAACAAAGAGCTCCCTTTTTTATGAAGTTAAGGTAAAAATTAATTCCGTTTACCGGACGCCAGTGATTCGGTATTCAAAATTCCGTATTTCAGCGTTCGGAATTCAATATTCGCACCTTTTCCTCCTTATCTTTTTGAAGTCCGGCAATTACAATTACAATCTCCCCTTTAGCCGGTTTTTTTTCAAAATGCCACAACACCTCTTGGGCAGTGCCGCGAATGGTTTCTTCGTGGAGCTTTGAAATTTCCCGAGAAACTGAAATAGGTCTTTCCGCACCAAAAAAATCAACAAGCTGTGAGAGGGTTTTTAGCAATTTGTGGGGAGATTCGTATAAAATAATTGTTCGAGACTCTTGCGACAAAAGCTGCAAGCGGGACTGTCTGCCCTTTTTTACCGGCAAAAATCCCTCAAAAACAAATTTATCGGAAGGAAACCCACTGTTTACCAAGGCGGGTACAAAGGCCGTGGCTCCAGGAAGACAGTCCACTTCAATCCCCGCTTCCACGCAGGCGCGGGTGAGCAGAAAACCCGGGTCGCTAATGGCCGGGGTCCCCGCATCGCTAATAAGGGCAATGTTTTTTCCTTCCTTTAGCCGAGCTATGATGCCCTCTATTGTTTTGTGCTCATTGTGCATGTGGTGCGATTGCATGGGAGTGGCAATATCGTAATGCTTGAGCAATTTGCCACTGGTGCGCGTGTCTTCCGCGAGTATGATATCTACCTCGCGAAGCACCTCTATCGCCCGCAGGGTGATGTCTTTTAGGTTTCCAATGGGGGTGGGCACCAAATACAGCTTTCCCATATTTTTTCTTTGGAAATTTTTAATTAAAACGCTTCTCCACCGCAGCCATAAACCGTTGGCTATACTCCTCCTTGTTTTCCCAGTGGTTGTAGTCTGGTTTTACCTGCCTGTCAATAAAATCCTCGGCCTGCTCAAAGGTGTCCAATGTATTTATCTGTGAGAGCACGCGGGTGTAATCCTCGGCCTGTCCCTCAAAAAGATGTTTGATAAAGGCTAGGCGGTCGTTTAAACCTATGGACAGACCTTTATTTATGCTCTCGTTTATAGACTTAGCCCGCGATTCGGTCAATCCCTTGCTGGCCGGTTTCAGTTCTTGGGAAGGTGGAAACTTTTGTGGTGATTTCCGCTCAAATTCCGGCATTGTTTGATAACTGGAGGCAAAGTCTTCCAAGTCGTTTTGGGTAAAACGCTCTTTTGCGGCAAGATTATTCCCATTTCCCGAAGAGGCTTTTTGTGGAGTTTTTTCTGAATGGGGAGAGGATTTTTTGTTTTCTGCCTTTGGAATCATCTCGTCGAGCATTTCGTCTATCCGTTCGCTTTCCTCTGGCATTTGGGCCACAATATCCTTGATTTTTTCCATCAGGGGTTCTATGAGGTCTTCCTTGTGGTCTGGTTGGGGCACCGGCTCTGGCTCAATAAACCAATTTTCCTCGCGAAAGCTTTTGGAATCCAACGATTCTTCCCGCCTTATTTCCTCTGCTCCCTCCAGTTGGGTTTCAAGATATTCCGCAATGACCAATTTTTCGTGTATTTCAGCGGACAACTTTTTTAGGGAAGCGACATTCCAGGTGTTTTGCTCATCGATTATCTGTTGGGCGAGGGCCATCAACTGCGCCCGTATTTTCTTCTTCATAACTTATAAAATTAAACAAGAATTTGAATTTTGTTTTTATAAATTTACGCATCCTATTTGTAAACGTCAACTATTTATGGTTTCTTATGGCTGCGACTTGGCAAGGCGCAAAAATGCGTATATTATCGCACATTGCAAGAATTTGGTCAAGTGGCCATTTTGTAAAATTAAACTATGTTTCTCGAAAATACGGTAAATCAGAAAGAACAATTTGGGTGGATTGAAGTTATCTGCGGTTCCATGTTTTCCGGAAAAACCGAGGAACTGATCCGAAGGTTGAAACGCGCCAAATTTGCCAGACAGAAAGTAGAGATATTCACCCCTTCCATCGACACGCGATATTCTGAGGATGAGGTTACCAGCCACGACAAAAATGCCATCCGTTCCACTCCCGTGCCGGCTGCCGCCAATATTCCCATTCTGGCAGATAATTGCGATGTGGTGGGAATTGACGAGGCGCAGTTTTTTGACGATGGAATAGTAAAAGTGTGCAACGACTTGGCAAACCGCGGGGTGCGGGTGATAGTTGCGGGACTGGACATGGATTACAAGGGCAATCCCTTTGGCCCCATGCCCGCCTTAATGGCCACTGCGGAATACGTGACCAAGGTCCACGCCATTTGCACGCGCACCGGAAACCTCGCCAATTACAGCTACCGAAAGGCTAAAGGCGACTCCCTCGTTTTATTGGGAGAAACCGAAGAGTATGAACCCTTGAGCCGAGCCGCTTTTTATAAGGCCCAATTGCGAGACAAAATAGTTAAGTTGGAAGTGAAAGATGTAGATGATATAACCCAAAAAACAGTTTCGGACAAACCCGAAAAACAAGCCTAGCAATGCCCAAAGCCTCAGAAACCCTATTGGAAATAGACCTTAATGCCCTCAAGAGAAATTATAAATACCTAAACGCCCAGTTACAGCCCGGCACCAAAATGATGGCGGTGGTAAAAGCCTTTGCCTATGGCAGCGACTCTATTGCCGTAGCCCGGAAATTGGTGGATCTGGGAATCGATTATTTTGCCGTGGCCTATGCCGGGGAAGGCGAAACGCTGAGAAATGCCAATATCCCCACTCCTGTCTTGGTGTTGCATCCGCTTCCGGGTTCCTTTCACACAATTGTAAACCGCTGTCTGGAACCGAGTATTTATTCGGCAAAAATGTTGGAGGAATTTATTTCCTACGCCGAAGAACACAACCAAACCGATTACCCCATCCATTTAAAAATCGATACCGGCTTAAAGCGCTTGGGCTTTGAAAAGGAAGAAGTGGAGTTTGTTGTAAGCAAGCTCGCCGCTACCCATTCGGTTCGGGTGAAATCTATTTTTTCACATTTAGCGGCCAGTGAGGATTTACAGGAAAAAGAATTCACCTTAAACCAGATATCACAGTTCATGACCGTTTCCGAAGAAATTATTTCGCATCTTAATTACCGTCCGCTCCTCCATTGTACCAACACTTCCGGCATATTGAATTATCCCCGGGCCCATTTTGATATGGTTCGCAGCGGGATAGGCCTTTACGGTTTTGGCAACAGTGCCCAACAAAACATGCACCTAACCCCCATAGCCACCCTTAAAACCGTTATTTCGCAGATCCATACCGTGGAAATAGGAGAAAGCCTGGGCTATAACCGAGGTTTTGTCGCCACCCGCAAAACTCGCTCGGCCACGCTTCCCATAGGCCATGCCGACGGTATTCCGCGTTCGTATGGCAAAGGAAAAGGTTGGGTGACCATTAGCGGGAAAAAAGCACCGATCCTGGGGAATGTGTGCATGGATATGATTATGGTGGATATAACCAACATTGAGTGTGAGGAAGGCGATGAAGCCATTGTCTTTGGCCCCGACCATTCGGCAGAGGAATTGTCTGCGGCCATTAATTCCATTCCGTATGAACTGATAACAGCAATTTCGCAGCGAATAAAACGCGTTGTGATCGGAAAGTAATTGTTTTTTGAAAATAAATTCTATTTTTGATACTTCAACAACCAAATTGTACAAAATCGATCAACCATGTTAAAAGAATTTAGAGACTTTATAATGACGGGCAATGTGGTGGATTTGGCCGTGGCCGTAATCCTTGCCAGTGCCGTGGGCCTAGTGGTCACCGGCTTTACCAACGACATGATAATGCCCATTGTAGGCCACTTTACCGGGGGAATGGATTTTGCCGATATGAAATACGTACTCGATCCGGCAGTCGTCGCTGCCGATGGAGAGGTGGTGGAACCCGAAAATGCCATCATGTACGGAAAATGGGTAAACTCCTTGATAAACCTCGTTATCGTAGGCTTTGTTCTGTTCCTTATCGTTAAAGGTTATGCCAAGGTAAGAAAGAAGAAAGAAGAAGCACCTGCCCCCGATCCGGGTCCATCAGAGAAGGATATCTTGATGGAAATTCGCGATGAACTGAGAAAAAAGTAATTTTTCAAAAGGAAATTCGTTATCCTTGATCACCATCATGCCATGAATTTAAAAGTTTTCCTCACCGTTGGCCTTTTATGGGTCTTTGCATTTTCCTATGCCACGGAAAAAACAATTGTCATTGACATTGGCCACGGTGGGCACGACCATGGTTTTGAGATAGAAGGCTTAAAGGAAAAAGATATTGCTTTTGAAATAGGGCTTGCTATTCTGGGGCTTCAAAAGGATGACAGCGTTAATATCATCTTGACGCGAAATTCAGATGAATTTATTTCCCTGGACCAGCGGGTAAAATTCATTAACTCCCTGAAACCAGATTTGGTAGTTTCCCTTCATATCAATTCGCATACATATCCTCACAGGTCTGGCATGGACTTCTTTGTTTGCAGCGACAGTGAATTTTATGCCCAATCAACAGCCTTGGCCCAGGATTTGGAAAGTTCTTTGGGCGGCGTTTTCAAATCCAATGGAATTCGGGAAACAAATTTCTCTATTCTTAAAAACACGGAAACACCCATTGCACTCATAGAATTGGGCTACCTTAGCCATGAGGGCAATCGCGACCTTCTCATTTCCGAAGCAGGCCGGCATAAAATTGCACAGGCCATTTACAATATCATAAAATAGCCGTTCCCTTGGGGAAATTCACCGCTATACCACGTTTTATTAACCCTAAACCCTTCAATTCAATCGATGCGAAGGGTTCTTTATTATGCCGAAGAGCTTGGTTAAACATTTCTACATGAAAAATAGGGTCCACTTTAGATTTGAGTATTTTTGCAGGTGAATAAATTTGGAAAAACATGAAAATAGCCGTTGTAGGTGCCACCGGAATGGTAGGCGAAGTGATGCTAAAGGTTTTGGAGGAACGAAATTTTCCCTATGATGAGTTGCTATTGGTGGCATCTGAAAAATCTGTGGGAAAGGAAATTTTCTACAAAGGAAAAAACCATAGCGTAATCGGAATGAAGGAAGCTGTGTCCCAAAAGCCCGATATCGCCCTTTTTTCTGCAGGTGGGGCAATCTCCAGGGAATGGGCGCCTAAATTTGCCGAAGTGGGAACCACGGTGATCGACAACTCCTCGGCATGGCGAATGGAAGCGGATATCAAACTCATAGTTCCCGAGATCAACGCCCATTTGCTGACACCGGAAGACAAGATAATAGCCAATCCCAATTGTTCCACTATCCAATTGGTGATGGCCCTGGCTCCGCTTCACCAAAAATTCAAGATGAAACGGGTGGTGGTCTCTACCTACCAATCGGTTTCGGGTACGGGGGCAAAGGCGGTAAGACAGATGGAAAATGAAATGGCCGGAGTAAAGGATGAGATGGCCTATCCCTATCCCATCCACCGCAATGCCCTGCCCCATTGCGATGTTTTTGAGGATAACGGCTATACCAAGGAAGAGATGAAACTCGCCCGCGAGCCCCAAAAAATTCTGGACGACCGAACGTTTTCCGTTACGGCCACCGCCGTGCGCATTCCCGTTTCCGGCGGCCATAGCGAAGCGGTAAACGTGGAATTTGAAAATGATTTCGATCTGGCCCAAGTTCGCCTTATCCTACACAACACGCCCGGAATAAAACTGCAGGACAATCCCGATACCAACACCTATCCCATGCCATATTACGCCCAAGGAAAGGACGAGGTTTTTGTAGGAAGAGTACGCCGCGACGAAACACAGCCAAACACCTTAAACATGTGGATTGTGAGTGACAACCTGAGAAAGGGCGCAGCTACCAACACCGTTCAGATTGCGGAATACTTGATGCAGAACGGGCTGTTGGGAAATAAAAAGTAATATCTATATCCGTTTTGTCCTAGAAAAGAAACAAACACAATCTGTCCCCATTTCACATCGGGAACCGGTCGGGTTGCTCCATCCACAACTCACAACTGCTTTAGGAAAGATAATGGCGCAGCCAACCATACTCCCGAGATAGGACTAAAACCTTTATTTATCCCGCCATCTGGCCGGTTGGCTAAAGCTAACGGCAATGTTCATTAATTGCATTGTTTATAGAAAATCTTCTGGAACTAGATAATGAAATATCAACTCAAGGCTATTAACCCCCAAGGGGTTATATGTTTATAGCAAACAGTACCATCGAGAAACCCTCACCCCGTGGGGATGATATACAGGGGGAGGCAAAGACTGGCGATTGGTCGCAACTACGCGGGACGGGAGGATCAAAAGACGATGCTTTTATCGCTTGGTCGCGACCAACCGAAATCGCACGAAAAATTTTCCAACCCTGATGGATCTTTTTCGTGGGAATTCACTGTTGTGCTTTAAATTTCCCCAAAAGGTTTATCCGGACAACAATAGATTTATTCCTGAAAATTATTTTGTCCTGCGTATTCTTTTCACCCAAAAAAACACCAATAAGCACATTGCCCCAAAAAGTATAATTCCCCCAAATATCCAAATCCCTTTAAAACCTCCAATCTCCGAAGGGGAGTCCGTGGCTCCATAGTACACAAACGCACCCCAATAGTAGGGCGATTTTTGGATATTGTCAATATTTTCATCCATAAGATAATCCCGGCCGGCCAAGGCCAGGGAGAGATTTCGCGAATGGGTTTTATGTAGGTTTCCGTAGTATAATTCCATTAACTCGGCCGTGCTCTTGTCGTTCACCTGCCACAGGGAGAACAGTACATTTTCCGCCCCTGCATATTGAAAACCGCGGGCCAAGCTCAACGCTCCCTCACCTTTCAAATATTTCCCCACCCCCGTATCACAGGCGCTCAATACTACCAAAGAAGAAGACAACTGAAGCGTATATAGTTCTTGCATGTCCATTTCCCTATCGAAGAACAGAAGGTAAGGATCGTCCTGAAAGGTACCTCCCAAGGCGTGGGTGGAGATATGCAAAATGGCAGGGGCGGCACTTTTATCGATAAAATTTTTGGCAGTGGCATCAGATTCCATAAGCATTTCACCGGAAAAAAGGCTAGCGATGGCCTCAGCTTCATAAACCGAATATCCCAATTCTCGGGACGTGCCTTTAAAAACAGGAAAAATGCCCAATACGGAGGATTTTGCCGGAAGGGGAATCTCCTCCTTGAGATAATCGCCAAGAGACAGCAAATATGAAAGGGAGGTATCCCAAACCAAAAAGGGCATTTTGGAAAAATCCTGGGTCCGTGTGGTAGAAACCAACAGGGTCTGAAAGGGTACGAAAGCGAGTATTCCATCGGGAACAATCACGAGATTCTGGCGTTTTGGAAGTTTTAAATATCGGTAAAGGGAATTGGAAGCGTTTATAAAGGCCGGAATGTCGTTGTTGATAATTGCGGGAGAGCCAAACATTTGATTGTAATGGCGAATCGCCTCCCGGATTTCCAAATACGCTTGCTCGGAATTGGCAAGCTGTAAGAAGGAAATCTCTTCGCCCGAAACCATAAGCTGGTATATTTTGTTAGAATCCATGACATAGCTCACCAAAGTTTGATCTTTTAGAGCCGTTTTATTTTTCAATTTCATCAGAATACCATGCAATTCCATGTTTGGGGAATTCTGTTGAAGGTCGTCATACAAAATCCGTTGTTGGGTAAGAGCAGTGCTGTATTCTTCTTGATATTCGGCCAATTTTATAACATCGATATTTTTCTTGGCAGCTTCCTCTTTTATTTTTTCGGTCAAGGAAAACAGTTCCTGCTGAAGAAGTTGGAAGGTCTTTAACTGTTGTTCACCGTGTACGCCAAGCTGCCTGCGAAGGGCAGCCGCTTCAGCAACTGCACGTCCCTTGGTCTTGGCATCGAGAATTAAGGCGCGTTCAAACCATTTTGGATCTTGGGTTTCTTTGAATTTTTTATACAACAACCCCATCACCTTGCCACTTCTGCGTTTTACATTCTGTTGCGCGAGAAGTTTGCTGTCCTGGGCGTAAAGATGAAGGAGAATAAAATCGTTGACCCTATCGGCCATTAGGTAACACTGCATGCTCTCTTCTGTTTTTCCTTTTGCGAAAAAAATTTCCGCCTGAAGGTCGAGGGCATCCATCAACACCGAATCCCCAAAAAGCTGGTCTTGTTTGGGAATCTTCTGATCCTGGCCATAGGTGGGAATCAATTGTCCATACAGTTCCTCCAATTCTGCATTGGCTTTTGCCATTTCCCCATTGGCCAAATGGGCTTCGGCCAGCAACAGATGTGTTTTCGCTCTTTCCCGAATGCCCAAAGTGAAATGTAAATAGCTTATTTTTAAAGCACTTTCTAGATTCTCAATGGCGGTGCCGTATTCTTTTTCCGAAAGATTCACCGCCGCCAACAACTTTAAGGCCCCGGTATTTTGCGGGAAAACAGATAGTAGGTCTTGTAATAGTCCCTTGGTTTTTTCTGTCTCTCCCAAAGCAAAATATGCAGAGGCCAGATTTAGTTTTAACAGCTCATTACCGGGTTCTATCTGCAATCCTTGCTGTAAAATAGACTGCGCTTTTGCAAATTCGCCTCGGCTGTAATAAAGGATGGAGAGGTTTACTATTCCCGAAATTTCCTGTGCGGGTTGGCCGGTTTGCTGGGCGTAAAGAATATAGTGCTTTATGGTGTTTTCCGCTTCAGAAAGCGCTTGGGTTTTTATGTAGAGGTTTCCCAGTGGCTTTAAGCAATATTCAATAATGTCGTAATTCTCCAGATGGTTTTGGAAATAAAGCTGTTTCGCCCGTTCGTAAAAATCCACCGCCTTCTGCAATTCTCCGTTTTGGGCTTTCACATACCCGAAATTGCAATACACCACTGTCTTTGCCAATTGTATTTCCGAAGAGGTTTCTTTTGTTTGCTGAAGGATATTCTCCAGCCGATGAAAATTTTCTTCGTTTGAATTTTCCAAAAACGCGTCCAACTGTGAATAGATTTTATCCACTGGCTGTTGTGCAAATAAACTTCCCCATAGAAAAAGGAAGAGGAAGACACTATGTTTCTTTAAAATTTCCAAATGGCATACGCTTGAATCTGTGAAGTGGGCTCCTTAAAATTAAGCACATACCGCACTCCTACGCTAGGGCCAATGCGCACTCCCCCTGCATTCACTCCCACAAAAACCCCGCTGTTGAAGTTGGAAAAATTTTCGGTGCATTCGGTCTTCCGGAAACTGTCGTTTTCCTGGTTGCGTATTTCCCCGCGATCGGGGATATTCAGATACGCCTCTCCCGTAGTTTCGGTGACGGTCTTGCTTTGGAAATCGAGTTTTAACTGCACTCCGGCACCGACGGCAAGAAAATTGTTCAAGTTGTAGCGATAGGAAATGGGGACCAAATAGGCGGTGATATTGTTTTCCTTATTTTTTTCCGAAAACCGCTCAATGCTTTCAATTCCCACGGCATTGATGTCAGTGGTTTCAAACTTTTTCAACTCCTCAAAAGAAGCGGCCGATATAAAGAATTCACTTTGGAAATATCCTCTATACGATTTAAAAGGGGAAACGGTTATCCCCGCAAATACTTCGGTGCTTTTATCCATGGAAGGGGTATAAATATAGCCGGCCTTTGCCCCAATGGAGAGGCCGGGCATAAATCGGGTGGTGCTGTAGTTGGTGATTATGGGTTCGTTTTTGTCAAAATAAATAGCCGTGCGGCTTCGGGTTTTCACTTTGTGAAAATCGTCGCCAAACTTCATTGAATATTTTATAAAACCCTTGGTAGAATCGCGATCCACCACGTTTTTTTGCGCGGTTCCGGGTAAATAAATGTTCTTGAATGTAAAAATGAGTTTATCGTCCGTGGACAAGGTGTCCAGGCAAGAGTAATTTACTTCCCTCTCGGGAGGACAGATGGGACATTCGGGATACATATCCAAGACTTCCAAGGTGCTTTTGTCAAACATCTGGGGCGTATCTACCTTAAGACGAATGGTATTTGCCGGACCTTCCCCGTCATTTTGGAATTTTACCTTAAACTTTACTTTTTTAAAGCGCACCAGCCGATAGTTGAGGATGGTTCCATTGGACGACATCTTATTGGGGTCGTGGGAAGTGACAATTTCCAGTTCGGTGTCCTTTACGGTGTGGTCGCCGTAGTTTTTGTCGGGCACATATATGGTTCTGAGGGTTACAATGGCGCTGGTATCCTTCAGCATTTCCGGAGTGGTCTTGAGGGTCCTGAAAATATGACGTTCCTCCCCCGGCTGCATATCGTTAAATTTTATGAGCTGGTGATTGCGGTAATAGGCCTTCGATTCTTCCAGGGTTAAAGGCAAATTAAGCCGTTTGGTGCTATCCTGTAAAAAACGCGGAGGGAAGGGAGGCAGTGGACTTTTATTCAAATTTGCCAAAAAAAGTTCTTCGGAATTTTTTTCGAACTGTGCGGCAAATCCCGGTTCCTCGGTTGCAATTTCCTCTTCGTGATACATACGGGTATCTTCCAGGATAAAATTGTCGTCCTTAAAATGCCGGTCGTTGTAAAAAAGATACAGGGAGCCGCTGGTGACGTAATTTTTATCGTTCTTATAGCTGGTAATCAATACCATTTCCTCGTTGGGAAGCGGATCGCGATTGGTCTTGATTATCAGGTGCCGATCTTCCGGAAAAATATCTGGAGTGCTGGGAAGAGCAGAAGCGGAAGTTTTGTCAATATCTCTTTCAATTTTGATGGTTTTGGGGCGACTGGCGGGAGGTTTTCCGTTGTCATAATTATTGGTGCTCCACAATCTTGCGGTGTATTCACCTTTGTCTTTATACACATGCGAAGGTTTTTCTTCAAAGCTGAAAGAGCCGTCGCCAAATTCCCAAAAATAGGTGTAAAAGGCTTTGGGTGCCCCGGCAATTTGATTAAGGGGTGGCATTTGTGGACTGAAATCCACACGATTGCCCATGACATCGTAAAAAATAGGTGCCGAACGGGTAAGTGTATCTTGGGCTACCTCTTGCGCAATGACGGTAGCCATTGGGAAGAACAGAAATACCACGACAATTTGGGGTAAAAGATTTCGCATAGGTTAGAGGTTGTTCACATAATCGACCAATTCCGTTTCCGATCCGGACTGAAGTTGACGGGTGACGGTTATTTTGCCGTTTTCGGTTATAAGGCCGGCTGCTTCAAAATTGAATGAATTTCCCGGTTTTCCCACGAAAATGACATGGGCGGGAATATCAGCGGGAATCTGGCCATATTTTTCGCTAAAAACCTGGCTGTTCGCGTCAAATTCAGAATACATTCCTATGGCCGTACTGTTGCCTTCATATTTTATAAATACATTGCTGTTGCCCAAATTATAGGGCGCAAGTGCCTTGTTGTACAAAATCCCACGGGGTGCCGCACTGCTGTTGTAACGAGCATAACTAAACCATCCCAAACCGGTAACCACAGAGCGATACCCGGTAATGATATTGCCAGCGGCATCCACATATTCTCCGGCGTTTACCACTCTTCTTGGAATTTCTTCCCACAGAACGCTGCATTGCAATTGGGAACATGTGGGGGAATGGAAAAGCGACAACTGCAAATTGGATACTTCCGAAGGTATAAAAACTTCCATTTCGCCTTCCATCCTTACGGGATTACCATTGTGATAGGCTTCTATATAAAAGATACTTTCGCTGAGCAGCGGTTCTATCTGCTGGGCCGAATTTAAGCCGTTGGTGGAAAGCTGACAGGCCACAATGTCTCCTGGGTCGTACATTTCCAGAATAGAAAACGAAACCCTTCCGTCAATGGGATTGCCGTCTAAATCAAAAAAGATATTAGGAGATATATTTAATGCCGTCCCTTGCGAAGCAACTATTTGGGCTCCCTCATAGCTGTTGAATTCAAATGATTGCACCTTGGGCAATCGGCAATCCATCAGACTGTTCCTGTAAACGGTGCCATCGATCTCCCCTTGCTGATTGGGATATTCCACCGGCCCGGCTTCACAATCGTCTGTGCTGCTACTGCAGCCGGTAAAAATTAAAAATCCAAGCGCAAAAAACGGGATGTAAATCTTCATGGCGGCCTCTTTAATTCAGCAAGATACAATTTTTAAAAAAGTTGCCCCCTTCAACCAAAGGCGAAGAGGGAACTTTTATTTTTCCTTCATCCCAATTTATTTCTTTATAAACTTGACCGTCTGCTTTCTGTGGTTGGAATCGGTAATTTCAATAAAATATATACCTGGCTGTAAAGGTGAAACGTCTATTGTGGCCTCGGCCCTTTTTCCCGGTAGATTTTCCGAAACTGCCTTTTGACCCAAAACCGAATAGATGGCCACTGATTTCAAGGTGTCGTCTTCTAGATAAACGGTGAGTTCTCCGTGAACGGGATTGGGAAACACCCCGCCGGTTGTATTCTCGATATTCTCCATTCCCAAGGTTGCCACACAATCGGAAAGATTTACACTGTAATTTGCGGGAGCAAAATTCAGCGGCCCGTCTGTGGTGGTTACCAACCCAGACCCTGTGGGGATGGGAGTTACGGAGATTCCCATATAGGGGAGGTTTATTTCCTTATTGTCGCAGTTGTTCATTTTTGTGGACGTTCTAGTTATTTCTGCCATGGTGCCCCCACCATTTACGGGCGAATAATATCCTACGGTAACATAGTCTGTCCCCGCCCCTGAATTGTCGTATAGAACAGTGACCATATCGGGATAGTAAATCAAGGGCATTTGGCCATTCCAGAAATTCAAGTCATCGCCGGCCGTTTCTGTATGTGGAGTAAGGAATTGATAATTTGTGGTAACCGGATTTCCCGTGGCCTTTTCAAATTCGTACACAAAGACGTTGCTCTGCCCGGTGACGGAATTGTTGTTGGCATCGGTCCAGGTCTCCTCGCGATCATAGCCAAAGACCACCAGATTGTTGTAATCGGCTATGGACTCTTTTAAACTGAATCCATATCGGTTTAAATCTGGGGAGTTAATGGCCCAGGAGAGGTTGTTGATTATGTTACCGTTAATGTCGAATACGGTAATGCCAAAATTATGGGTAGAGGAATAATTGGACAGCATAAAAATGTTTCCGGTGGTGGGTTCCTGATAGGCGTCCACGCTTACATCTCTTGAATTGCCATACACATAGCTGCTGTTCCACAACAAATTGCCCTCGTTGTCTATATGGTAAGCCAAAACTCCCTGGCGCTCGCCCTGTGGAACCACGGCACTGGCACTTCCCGTAAGGAAAAATCCAGCATCGGTTTCGGTTATCTTATTGACAAAGTCGTAATCGGCCGTGGCATTGACCGAAGTATCCAGTTCCGCTGTCCAGATAACGTTTAGGTTCTGGTCTACGCGCAACACGTATCCAATGTTCAGGGCACACTGGTAATCCAGGGAATAGCAACTGCCAAAATAGCCGCCTACCACAAACCCAGGATCCGGTTGGTTGTTTCCCGTAGCATCGGAATTGGTATAAATAATATTAAAACCAATGGAATTGAAGTTTGATGAGACCACATTGTAAAATTTTTCGGCAAGTACGTTGCCTGTCGCTGCCTCAACCTTGGCGATAAAAGTGTGGTTGGTGCCCGACATCTCCACGTAACCCGTAAGAATTATCTGGTCGTACAGATTGACAACATCCAAGACTCGCGCATTTTGCAGAGAATTGTCGCTATAGGTCTTTGACCATAGCACTGCGCCGTTTTGGTCCATTCTCTTTAGACTGATCTTTGATTGTGTCATGGAAGGGTCAAAAATATTTCCCGCAACGATTATATCTTCGCTGCCGTCCTCGATAGCGGTAACGTTAAGATCGTGGTATATATCGTTGTTGAACTGTACTTCCTTTTGAAAGTTTTGCGCTAGGGCCATTAGGCCGAATAGCATAAAAAAAGCTGGTGTAAGTATTCGTGTTTTCATAATATTTGTTTTAAAAATTAATAGTTGGTTTTTACTCTCTTCTATTCCTACATCAAAAGGAGAGAGTATTTGTTACCCGACATTTGGAAATTTTTTTCCGGATTCTTTACAAAGGAAAAAGCCACCTTTCACAGTGGCCTTTTCTTGGCTAACAAATAAACAATCAAACCTGAAACTACTCTTTTATCACTTTTGCATTATACTGGGCCCCATTTTCACTTTGGGCTTTTATAAAGTAAATCCCGGTGGCAAAGGAGGAAATATCAATTTCTTCGTTTATCCTTCCTTCGGAATAGCTTTGAACAAAGACTGGTTTTCCCGTAACGGAAAATATTTCCACCCACTTAAAAGTGTCTCCCTGCAAGGCGAGATTGAAATTTCCTTTTGAAGGATTGGGAAAAACCTGGAGCTGGCGGGAAGACATGTTTTTATTTGAAGTGGTATCCAAATTGCCCATAGGCTTTCCATTTTTTATCAAGTGGATAATCTTCTGTTTTTGCTCCTCACTCATCATCTGGTTGTTGGTGGAGCGATTGTTAAAGGTGAGCTGATAGGTAAAGCCTTCCCCGTAACATCCACATTCCGGCAGGTACATTCCCACTATGTACATGGTATTTTGGGCAAAAGTATAGCCGGGAAATGTTGTGGTAAGGTTCCAAGGACTGTTGCCGTTGCCGGTGGTATTTCCGCCGCTGTTTCCGGAAGCAAAGGTGTTCCAGTCAATAACCAGGGGGGAATAGTTGTCCACTTTGGCCACATACCAATCATATTGGCAAACCCCACCCGGCAAATGATCATCCGACGGATCAATGGAATTCAGGGAAGCGGTAATCTGTTGTGGATTCCCTTGGTGCTGTACGGTAATGTTCAGATTGGGATCCACCAGTTCGGTTATTGAGATATCGTCAATGGCCAAATCGTTGCCATCTCCGTTTCCGGTTTCATCCAAGATAATGCTCAAGGCGGTGCTGCTACCGGTGGCGGTAAAGGTGAATTCCCTGTTTACCCAATCGCAGGGATCGTTGGGATTGGCAGAAATCACTCCGAAGCCGCTGGATCCTGCCCCGCTGATCTCTATGTTTACGTTTGGCAGAATATCAAATGTACACTGGGGAAGGTTTTTAAAGTTTGCACAAACTTTATACTGTTTTCCTGCGGTAAGTCCGGAAATATTTTGTCTGTAAATTACGGCATTTCCTGTTTGTTGGGTTTTGCCGTTTACGACCATAAACTGGTTGTTGTTGGCGTATTGAACCGGATCGGCACAGTAGGAATGGTCGGTCACCGCGGTTCCGAAGGTTGCCGCTGAATTGGTGATCTGGTACTGACCGGGCATCAAGTTGCTGTTATTGTCATATTGGGAGAGGAAATAGGCCAGACCGGTGCCGTCATCTTCAAAATTCCCACCCTTCACCAGATTTTCTCCGTCGCAGCAGTAAGCGCCGTCATCGGAAGAAGGATCTACAATTTCCTCACATTCCTGCAAGCATACGTTATCGATTCCTATAATAGGATTTCGGGAACGCGCCCCGCCCACATCTACATTAAATCCTATTGAACCTACATTGGCGATTAGAGCATCCCACTGGCTCGCGGTAACATTTGTCCACTGTCCCTGTGAATTGCCGGGTAGGTTGGAGCCACTGCTAAGTGCGATGGGCGCACAAACATGAACCCAATCGCTGTTTTCCGTAACCGTGACATTGGCCACAAACTGGGCCTGTACGCTGGAATTATTGGGCGAAGGTCCATCAAACAGGATAATGGTGGGATTTATGTTTACGCTGTTTTGGGGAATTCCATCGTCGATTACCTTATAATCAAAGCAGAGGCAATTTCCCTCAAATTTAATCATTTCCCGAGGGTACAGACTGTTGTAGAGATAGGAATTTCCCGGCAATCCTTCGGCTTTTCTATAGTCGCTGTTATCCATGGATAGCGAATCAAAAGTAGCTATGGCGTTTTCTCCGCCCCATCCGGCGTGGTAATTTTGACCGTTACGCAATTCAAAATCGGCACAGGTAATTACCGGTGGGGGTACTCGGGCTTCATCTATACTTGCTTGTTTTTGCGCAAACGATAGATTTACCGTCAGTAAGCACAACATGACGAAAGTGTAATTGACATTTTTCATAATTTTGTTTTTTAGTTTTCTTACTCTCTTATATTGGCTTTTCAGATTCCGCCATTTCAACCTTATATCAAAAGACGAAGGATTTTGTTACCCTTTTTTCAAACAAAATTTCAGGGTGTACCAGTAAGCAGCAAATGGAGGGGAATGGTAAAGAATGCATGGCCAAAACCTAAAAAGGCCACCTGTTACAGTGGCCCCTTAGCGGCTATCAAAAAACAATAATCAACCAACGCGTCAACTTACTATGGCAAGTTGTTGATAGCCGATTCAAAATCTCCGTAGGTTCCAATACTTGTCTCCTCCAATAAAAACTGATGGAGTTGCCCTTCGGCAATTGTTATTCCTTTGGTGGCAAAGCGGTACTGGTCTCCTTCTGCCGAAACAAAGATCAGGTGCACTTCGAGCCCAATGGGGATTTGACCGTAATGTTCCGAGAAAATTCCCGATTCCTCATCAAAGGTGTCCAGTTGGGCCAAGGCATGTCCTTCCCCATCGTAGGTGAGATAAATAGCAGAGTTTTCATAATTAAAGCCTTCTGGAGCTTTGGCCATAAGAGTGGTTTTCTCCCTGGGGTCGGAATAAAACTTGTCAATATTGGTCCATCCGAAATTTTCAATATTTACATGATACATATCCTGCTCCACAAAAAGTCTGTTGTGCCCTCCGGGCTCGATGGGATCCCAGGTAAGGTCGCCATTTTCGTCTATGATGCCATTCCAAAGAATCATTTCAGGATCGGCTTCCCCTGTGTTTTCTCCGGGCACTTTGATGGCAAAGGAGCAACCGGGCTCCAGGAGTTGGCCATTTTTACGCACCTCGACAAAAAGTTCGCCGCCGGTAATGAGCATGGCCTTATCGCCATTGGGCTTTAGCCCCATAGTGGGTTTGTTGGTAGGTGCCATATCGGCCCGATGGTAAATATCAATAAAGGTAAGTTCCACCTCGCCTGTGGCCGGCACGCCATTTTGCATCAAACACCCGGGGGTAATATAGAGTTCGGCCCCGTCATTTGATGTAAAGGAGATCCCATCTTCGGCATTGAAAAGAACTTTTTCGGTATGGCGGGCCATTGCACTTTCACGCAGTTGGCTGAATTCCATCGCCGTGGGAGCGATAAAGGGATCATCGGGCAGAGGATTATCTTCCTTGCTGCATCCTGAAATAGTGAGAGTCAAAGCTCCCATTATAATCCAGATGGGAACAAATTTTCTGTGTGTGATAACATTTTTCATAATCTTATTTTTTAAGGGTTACAACCATATATCACCCTTAAAGGTTTTTGTTACCCCACAATGGATAGTTTTCTTTATTTTTAGAATTTAATTTCAGCATTGAGCGAAAAAAAAATACATCCCGACCAAAAATACGTTGACGGCCTACTTGCCAACGACTCTGTTTTGATAAACGAAATATACTCGCGGTTTGCGCCAAAAGTTATTGCGTTTGTGCGGAACAACAGCGGCGACGAAACCCAGGCGCGCGACATTGTACAGGAAACCCTTATCACCATTTACGACCAGGCCAAGACAAAGGAGCTGCAGCTTACGTGCCCTTTTGATGCCTACTTTTTCCTTATCTGCAAGCGGAAATGGCTGAACGTTTTAAAAAAAACCGGAAAGAAAGAGGTAACAATTGAGGAGGAGCGTTTATATATAAGTGACAACACCCAAGAACAAGTGGAGAATATTGAGGAATTTGAAAAGCAACAGGACCTTTACCTGCAGATGCTGTCACAGATTGGCAAAACGTGCAAGGATATAATTACCCTTGGACTTTCCTCGCTTTCCATGCAGGAAGTGGCAGAGCAACTGGGGATTACCTATGCTTATGCCCGCAAGAAAAAATCGCTTTGTCTGGCAAAACTTACAGAGCTAATACAATCGAGCCCCCAATATCACAGGCTGAAAAAGAATTGATTTATGGAAAAGGACCTTCACGCATTGTTTACAGACTATCTGGAAAACTCCCTTTCCGATTCGGACAGGATTTCATTTGAAGAGAGATTGGCCCGGGAACCCGAATTTTTGGCCGAATTTGAAGGCTTTAAAGAAATATACCGCGTGCTGCAAAACCAGTTCTCCCCGCAAAGGGCGGCGGTGCTTGAAAGTATAAAAAAGGCCGATGAGAATTATATTTTTAACCAACCCAGCAAAAAGAAGCCAGGAAGGGTAATTTCCCTAAAACCTTGGCAAATTGGCGTCGCTGCCAGTATTCTGTTTCTTATTGGCCTGTTTGTTTACAACGGAATGCAAAAACCGCTTTACTCTGAATATGCCCCCAACGAAGAAATTGTCCTAACCCTTAGAAGCGATTCAGATATCTTGGCAAAGAAGGCAGAGACAGCCTATAATGCTGGGAAATACAAAGAAGCCCTACAATATCTCGATGCCCTTCTGAAAACCGATCCGGAAAATTCCGAACTGCAATATTACAAAGCACGCGCCTTGGTGGAAACCGATGGTTTTGCAGCGGCCGAAGACCTCCTTATCCCCCTTTCTCATGGAAATTCGGCCTTTGCCCACAAGGCAATTTATTTAAGGGCATTATCGCAGATCAAGCAAAAAAAGTATACGGAAGCCAAAAAGATTTTAAAAACGATCCCTTCTTCCAGCCCCGAGTATAAAAATGCCCAAAAATTGCTCTTCAAATTATAACCTTCGTATGGCCGATATTCCAATTCCTTGTTTCCGATTATTCCCGATTCATGTAATCCCGACAGCAATTGGGTCGATCGTGTTGCTTTCCTCGGCCAATACTTATATTATTATGTTTCATATTGTTTAGGTGCGTTAAATTCTTATCTTTAGGAAATTAACTATAAAATAAACAGCCTATGAATTCAAACTTTACTAAAATCCTAAGGCTGGTCTTGGGCTTGGGATTAATTTTTTTCGGCGTGGGCAAGTTGATCCATTTCAATTTTCTGCCCAGCCCAACATTTACCGCAGAGGCATCCTCTTTTATGGAATCGCTTAGCAATACGGGCTATGTTCTTAGGGTGGTGGCCCTTTTCGAAATCTTTATCGGGGTCTTGCTCGTTCTCAACAAATGGGTATCCTTTGCCCTGCTATTGTTGGTTCCCATAACGGTAAATGTATTGCTCTTTCACCTGTTCTTGGATTCGCCCGGAATTATCCTGGCCCTAGTGGTGGTAGCCTTAAACGCCATGCTGATTTATAAAAACTGGAAGGTTTACAGGCCATTGTTCCATTAAAAAAAATCAAGACTGTTATTTAAGAGGCTTCACCTTATAGGAAGCCTCTTTTCTTTTGTCGTTTTTTCGATGAGCAAAAAAAAAGTACATTTACAGCTTCTTAAATTTGAATTGATATGAAAACTGTTGTCGTTTCCGTTATTTTGGCCATCGCATTTATAGGATGCAAGGAAGAACCCACAAAAGAAAAATATACTTTGAAATACCCCCAGACCAAGAAAGTTGATACCGTTGACACCTATTTTGGGGTGGAGGTAAAAGATCCTTACCGTTGGTTGGAAGACGATCGCAGTGCAGAGACGGAAGAATGGGTAAAGGAAGAAAACGAGGTTACCTATAATTATTTAAAGCAAATCCCCTTCCGCCAGGAGCTGAAAGACCGTCTTTCGGAATTGTGGAATTACGAAAAAGTAGGGGCGCCATTTCATGAAGGCGATTACACTTACTTCTATAAAAATAACGGCTTGCAGAATCAGTTTGTTCTCTATCGCTATAAAACCGGAGAGGATCCCGATACGGCCGAAGTGTTTTTGGACCCCAATACGTTTAAGGAAGATGGCACCATTTCCTTAGGGGAAACAAGCTTTTCAAAAGATGGCAGCAAGTTTGCCTACAGCATTTCCGAAGGAGGAAGCGATTGGCGAAAGGTATTGGTCATGGATACCGAAACCCGCGAACTGATGGGCGACACCTTAATGGACGTAAAGTTTAGCTCCCTTTCCTGGAAGGGGGAAGATGGATTTTACTATTCCAGCTACGATAAGCCTACCGGAAGCGAACTTTCCGCAAAAACCGACCAACACAAACTTTATTACCATAAAATGGGCACGCCCCAAAGTGAAGATCAATTGGTTTTTGGAGGTACGGACGATCAAAAACATCGGTATATAAAAGGTACGGTTACCGAAGACGATCGTTATCTAGTGGTAACGGCCAGCGTTTCCACTTCTGGAAACAAACTGTTTATCAAGGATTTGACCAAACCCAATTCGGGGTTTACGGTAATTCTCGACAATACCGACACCGATTCGTATGTCTTGGAGAACGTGGGATCAAAGTTGTATATAGTGACCAATAGAAACGCACCCAACCTAAAAATAGTCACCGTTGATGCCAAAAACCCCACTCCGGGAAATTGGAAGGATCTTATTCCTGAGACAGACCACGTGCTGTCCGCCTCCACGGGGGGAGGAAATATATTTGCCAACTATATGGTCGATGCGGTTTCACAGGTAAAGCAATATGACTATGACGGGAAATTGATTCGGGAAATTGAATTGCCGGGCGTGGGATCGGCAGGAGGATTCAGTACCAAGAAAGAGGAAAAAGAACTCTATTATTCTTTTACCAATTATGTAACGCCTCCCAGTATTTATAAATACGATATCGATTCGGGTAATTCCTCGCTGTTTATCAAACCCGAAATAGATTTTAATCCAGATAACTTTGAGAGCCAACAGGTTTTTTACACCTCTAAGGACGGCACAAAAATACCCATGATCATAACCCACAAAAAGGGTCTTGAAATGAACGGAAAAAATCCTACCATTCTTTATGGTTATGGTGGCTTTAACATCAGCCTTACCCCTTCCTTCAGCATTGCCAATGCCGTGTGGATGGAGCAGGGCGGAATTTATGCCGTTCCCAATCTTCGGGGAGGTGGCGAATACGGAAAGGAATGGCACAATGCCGGAACAAAAATGCAGAAGCAGAATGTATTTGACGACTTTATTGCCGCGGCAGAATACCTGATCAAGAACAACTATACTTCCAGCGACTATCTTGCCATTCGGGGAAGATCCAACGGAGGTTTGTTGGTAGGAGCCACCATGACCCAGCGCCCAAATTTGATGAAGGTAGCACTGCCCGCCGTTGGGGTATTGGATATGTTGCGCTATCATACCTTTACCGCCGGCGCGGGATGGGCTTACGACTATGGTACGGCCGAAGACAGCAAGGAAATGTTTGAATACTTAAAAGGGTATTCTCCCCTGCACAATGTAAGGGAAGGTGTGGAATATCCCGCAACCCTAATCACCACCGCCGACCATGACGACCGGGTGGTACCGGCACATAGCTTTAAGTTTGCCGCCGAATTGCAGGCCAAACAAACCGGAGATAATCCTATCTTAATCAGAATAGAGACCGATGCAGGTCATGGAGCCGGAACTCCTGTGAGCAAAACCATTGAGCAATATGCCGACATCTTTGGATTTACCTTGTACAATATGGGATACACCCATCTACCTGAGGAAATAGTACAGCAATAATCCGCTACTGTGAAGTGGATTTTGGTTTCAGATGGATGATGAGAACCTTTCAAAAAAAAGGTGTTTCAGAATTTTGGATGTGAACTGAAGGCTTTTCCAAAGAAAGTGAAATAGGAAAATGAGAATACTGGCGTTAAATTCTCCCCTTTCACCGTAAATCTGGAACTAATAACAAAATTTAGCTCCGTTATAAATTTTTCCGCTGCGTTTAAGAAAAGAATAGTGGATCAATCCAACTTTTCGGTAAGTTTTTTAAAGGTTTTTTTCGGATCCTTGTTTTCGTATAGAATGCCGTAAACCGCATCTATGATGGGGGTCTTCGCCTTCTTTTTTCCCCGTTGCTGATTAAGCTGATAGGCACTTTTGGTGGCGTAATATCCTTCGGCTATTTGGCTCAATTCCACTTGTGCGCTTTTTACCGTATATCCTTTTCCTATCATGGTGCCAAACATTCTGTTTCGGCTAAAAACAGAATAGCCCGTTACCAGAAGATCGCCCAGATAGGCCGAATCGTTTATATCGCGTTTTATTTTGTGGACTTTCTTTACGTATTTTTTCATTTCCCTAATGGCATTGCTCATCAGTACGCTTTGGAAATTATCGCCATATCCCAAGCCATGGGCAATCCCCGCAGCAATGGCGTAAATATTCTTTAACATGGCCGCGTATTCGGTACCGAGAACATCATCGCTGATATTGCATTTTATGTAGTCGCTGCTTAAAACACTGGCAACTATTTTTGCCTTTTCCGTATCGGCGCTGGCAATTGTTAAATACGACAGTCGCTCCAAAGCCACTTCTTCGGCATGGCAGGGCCCGGAAATCACGCCAATGTTGTTAAAGGGAACTTTGTAACAGGTATTAAAATGATCGCCAACAATCAAACTGGTTTCGGGTACGATGCCCTTTATGGCCGAAAAAATTATTTTGTCTTCCAAGCCAACGGTAAGTTTTGAGAGTTCTTCCTGAAGAAAGGCCGAGGGAATAACAAAAATCAAATAATCTGCCCATGACACCATCTTGTTGATATCATTGCCCAGTTTTAGTTGTTCCAGATTAAACTCAACCGAGCTGAGGTAATTGGGATTGTTGCCATGCTTTTTTACGTGGTCCACCACGGTATGGCTGCGCATGTACCACCCCACTTGATCCAGATTTTCGCACAGCATCTTTACGATGGCCGTGGCCCAACTTCCTCCTCCGAATACCGCGAATTTTGGTTTATTGGTCATATATGTGTGTGGTTTATGCTGTTTCTGCTATTTTACACCGGTTCGCCCCCAAAAGTAAACAAACTCTCCCGAAAGACTTATTGACTTGGTCTTTACGATATAAAAGCGTTTTTAATTGGACAAAAATAAACTAGACTAAAACTATTTTTTCTGAATAAGGCTAAAAATCAATCTCGTCTGGAATTTCCTCTTCGTTTGAATTGTCTTCCCGCCATTGGGAGCAATCGGTTTGGATAGAGAGATGTTCCGGTCTCTTAAAATTATCGGTAGAAACGTTGAGATCGTCATCGGCATAGCATTTCTTCATATAAAGACCCCAAATTGGCAGTGCCATCGTAGCTCCCTGTCCATAGGTTATGGATCTAAAATGGATGGCGCGGTCATCGCCACCAACCCAAACTCCCGTAACCAGATTGGGCACCATCCCCATAAACCAGCCATCACTGTTATTTTGGGTGGTTCCGGTTTTTCCTGCAATGGGATTCTTAAAATCATAAGGATAACCGGTAATGGCCTTTTTATAAACCGGGGATCCGGTGGCCCAATTTCCGCGAAGGCGGGTACCCGTACCGTATTGGGTTACCCCTTCCATCAAACTCACGGTGACATAAGCTGTTTCTTTACTGATTACATCTTTTGTTTTGGGAACATTTTGATAGAGAACGGTGCCATTTTTGTCTTCAATGCGCTGGATCATTATCGGTTCCACATAAACACCTTCATTGGCAAAGGTGCTATAGGCTCCTACCATTTCATATACCGAAATATCGGGCGTACCCAAAGCAATGGAAGGTACGGCAGGTACGTCTTTGGTATCAACCCCCATTTTTGAAATAAGGTTGATTACCGGTTCGGGACCAACCCTATCTATTAACCGCGCCGTAATGGTGTTGATGGAATTGGCCAAGGCATTTTTTAACGTCACCATACCGCCGTAGGTATTGCCGGAGTTTTTTGGAGTCCATGGCTTTATCAGGTGATGTCTTCCTGCCGGAATGGTGTAGAGGGTATTGGGCAGGGTATCACACGGCGACATGTGCATTTGGTCAATGGCCGTGGCATAGACAAAGGGTTTGAAGGTAGAGCCGGTTTGGCGTCTTCCCTTTTTCACCATATCGTATTTATAGTGCTTGTAATCAATACCACCCACCCAGGCCTTTACCTCGCCCGTCTGGGGAGTCATGGACATCATGGAAGCCTGCAGGAAAGATTTGTGATAGCGAATGGAATCCATGGGAGTCATGATGGTGTCTATGTCGCCTTTCCACGAAAATACCCTCATGGGAACTTTCTCGTGAAAACTTTTTATAATCTCCTCCTCTTCCTTGCCTTGTCTTTTCATTTTGCGCCAACGGTCGCTTTTGCGCATGGCGGAATTCATGATGGACTGAATTTCCTTTTCGTTAATATCGCGAAAAGGGGCGTTTTTGTTGTTTTCGTCTTGCTCGTCAAACACTTTCTGAAGTCTAGCCATGTGTTCGCGCACGGCTTCTTCGGCATATTGCTGCATTTTGCTGTCCAAGGTAACGTATACTTTTAGGCCATCTTCATAAATATTGTATCTACTGCCGTCAGATTTGGGATTTTCCTTGATCCAGTCTTCCATAAAATGCCGTGCATATTCGCGGAAATAGGTAGCCGATCCCTCGTCATGGCCCTGGGGGGTAAATTTTATGTTCAAGGGCAAGGCCTGCAGCGAATCCCTGACTTGTTTTGAGAGATAGCCATATTTCTCCATTTGTGAAAGCACCACGTTGCGCCGGTTGGTTACTCCTACAGGGTTTCTTACAGGATTGTAAAGAGAGGCGTTCTTGAACATTCCCACCAGGGTGGCGGCCTCGGCCGTGGTCAGTTCGGAAGGCGGCTTGTCAAAATAAATATGGGCTGCCGATTCAATGCCCACCGCTTGGTTTACGAAGTCGTATTCGTTAAAATACATGGTTATTATTTCTTCCTTGGTGTACCGCCGTTCCAAACGGGTAGCGATAATCCATTCTTTTATCTTCTGCATACCGCGCTGAAATTTGTTACGCGAAACCTGTTCGGTAAAAAACAGCTTTGCCAGTTGCTGACTGATGGTACTGGCGCCGCCCCTACTTCCCAAAAAGGCCACTGCCCTAACGGCCCCTCTAAGATCTATGCCCGAATGGCCGTAAAAACGCGCATCTTCAGTGGCAATAAGAGCATTGACCAAATGATCGGGCAAGGAATCGTATTGCACGGGGGTTCGGTTTTCCTTATAAAATTTACCCAAGGTTTTCCCATCGGAAGAAATAATTTCCGTTGCCAGGTTTTTTTCGGGATTTTCCAAACTTGTTTCATCGGGAAGTCTGCCAAAGGCACCCCACGATGCCAATAAAAATACTAGTAGGATAAATAGGAGGAAACCTGCGAAGAGTTTCCAAAATGTTCTCACATGCCTGGCCAAATCGTTTTTGGCCTTCTTTTTACCGCCGGTTTTTTTTGTTGCCATATATGCTTTTGCTATTTGGTAGCCTCTTCTACACTAAGGCCCACGTCGCTTATTCCTTCCAGGTTGGTAACGCCTTCCACATCGCCGTTATTGCGCATGGCCTGCCCGATGCTTACGGTATAGATACCCTCCTCAAAAAATTGCACGTTTTCTTTATACCAAAGTTTATTTTCTTTTACCGTACCAATACCGTGCCCAATCCACGTACCGTCGGGATTTGCCATTTTGTATTCCAAAGTATCGGTCAGGGTCTTCCCATGGGGAAATTCCATCTGAACAATAAGGAAAATGTTGCTATAGGGATAGTCGTTGGTGTTGCGGATATTGACAAACATATTATACCGCTTCAAGGAATCCAATTGCGGAAGCTGGAATTCCACAATTTCATTTGCGCCCCACTGTCCGTCCATTGCCCTGGTTTCACTGAAAACCAAATTTGATTCGCACGACAAGAATATCCCTGAAAGCAGAAATATTAAAAGGAATTTACCCATTTTTTTTAGGCTTTCTTTTTGATTTAAACTTTTGGGGCTTTTTCTCGGAAGGGTCTCCCGCTTTTGTCTTTGGCCGACCCTTGCCTTTACTTTTGCGCTTCTTCCCTCTGCTTTTGGGCCGGTCAAAGCGGGTAAGGCTGTCTTGGCCTACCACATCGCCAAATGGGGTAGCCTCTCCTTGGGGAACTTCGGCCGTAAACTCTTCCAGAGCCATGGGCTTTTTCCCTTTTTTGTTCATGGCGATAATTTCATTGGCTTTTTCCACGGTGAGTTCATGCCAATTCATGCCTTCTTTTTCATAAGCGTACCACAGCCTGCCCTTAAAAATGTCAATTTTCTGGCAGGAAGCCCAGCCTTTTTCCGTCTGCAACTTGATCTCGGTATTGGGGAAAGATTCCAACGCTTCCAAATAGGTGTCCAGCTCGTAATTTAAACAGCACTTTAGTTTCCCGCATTGACCGGCCAATTTCTGGGGATTGAGGGAAAGCTGCTGATAACGGGCGGCAGACGTGCTTACCGATCTAAAGTCGGTTAGCCACGTGGAACAGCAAAGTTCGCGTCCACAACTGCCGATCCCACCCAACCGGGCGGCCTCTTGACGGAATCCCACTTGTTTCATTTCAATCCGCGTATTGAAAGTTCGCGCAAACTCCTTGATCAATTCGCGAAAATCTACCCGTTCCTCGGCAGTATAATAAAAAATAACCTTGGAGCCGTCTCCCTGAAATTCCACATCGCTTATTTTCATCTGAAGCCCGTGCCGAATGGCTATCTCCCGCGATCGCTTTTGGACATCGGCCTCTTTCTCGCGCATCCGCTGCCAAATGTCGATATCTTTTTGCGACGCCTTGCGATACACCTTTGGAAGGGCATCGAGCTTAAGCGGCACCTTTTTCTTTTTCATTTGTACCCGCACCAGTTCCCCTACCAGGGTTATAATACCTATATCGTGCCCCGGAGAAGCCTCGGTGGCAATAACATCGCCAATACTGAGAGTAAGATGTTCGGGGTTCTGAAAAAATTCCTTTCTTCCGTTTTTAAAGCGTACCTCCACGGCATTGAAGGGCTCCATATTTTCGGGAAGTTGCATATTTGATAGCCAATCAAACACCGTAAGTTTATTGCAGCCATCGGTTCCGCAAGTGCCGTTGTTCTTGCATCCCCTTGGCTGCCCGTTGGTGCCGGTGGCACAGCTATTACAGCCCATAATTCTTTATATATATAGCCCTTTCCCAAGCAGAAAGGGACGAAAATTAAACATAAGTCAATCGGTAAAGATACCAATAAAATTTTCGTTTTTGGATTGGCGCATTTGGATTTTTGAAGCCTCCATACCATTGTTGTCCGAGGAAAGAAACAAGACCGCTCATTGCTTTTGGGACTACAAGAACCAAGAATGCCATTTTGCCATCCTCGGGAGGCAGACGGAAATTACTTAAACGCAGAATAGGCACAGCGCAGCGCTTATTTTTTGAATTTCAGCTTTTCCGACCTGCCTTTCTTAAAAATCTTATTGCTGTTGGGAATTCCCTGGCGAAGCCGCTTTTGCTCTTCTTCCGGCAGATGTATTACTTCAATACACTCCTCACTGCAGCACCCTTCCATGGCCACCGCACATTTTTCACATTGAAGGAATAACAAATGGCACGCTTCATTGGCACAGTTGGTATGGGTATCGCATGGATTTCCACACTGATGGCAGCAAGAAATCACTTCCTCGGTAATCCGTTCGCCCCGCCGGTGGTCAAAGACAAAATTCTTTCCCCGGAATTTGTTTTCCAGTCCCAGGTTTTCCACTTGTCTCGCGTACTCGATGATTCCCCCTTCCAGTTGAAAGACATTTTTAAATCCCTTGTGTTTATAGTATGCACTTGCCTTTTCACAACGGATGCCACCGGTGCAGTACATCACCAGTTTCTTGTCTTCCTTATGGTCTTTTAACTGCTTTTCAATAATGTCCAGCGAATCGCGGAAAGTATCAACATCGGGGGTAAGGGCGTTTTTAAAATGGCCAATTTCGCTTTCGTAATGGTTGCGCATATCGACCAAAACCGTATCGGGATCTTCAATGAGTTCGTTAAATTTAAGGGCATCCACATGAATTCCCTTGTTGGTAACGTCAAAGCTATCATCGTTTAGGCCGTCGGCAACTATCTTAGGGCGAACTTTCACCTTTAGTTTTAAAAACGATTTTAGGTCCTGTTCAATGGCGATGTTCAATCGCACATCCTTCAAAAAGTAAACTCCGTCCAAAAACTCCTTGAATTCCTTAAAACGCCTTGCCGGCACGGAAAGCTGGGCATTGATTCCCTCATGTGCCACATAGATACGCCCGAGTACGTCCATGGAATCCCACGCGACAAACAGGTGGTTTCGAAAGAGATGGGGATTGCCTATTTTGGCGTATTGATAAAAAGAAAGGGTAAGCCGTTCCTCCCCGGCTTGTTCCAATAGGGCTTCCCTCTCTTTTGCACTTAGTTTATTGTACAGTTGCATGCTATACTGTCTATTAGGTGAAAAAGAATTGAAATATGTCGCAAAAGTAACGGTTTTTAATAAAAATACCCGAAGGATTCAAAAAACCGACTGCGGAAATAATTCAGAAGCGTAATAAGTGGTAAAATTTGAAGAAATCTGTTAACAAAAACTGTCACCACATATATTTTAGCTTTGTCCCTAGCGCAAAGAAATAGTATCTTAGCTATCTAAAAATCCATCTTAAAACACACTGAAAATGAGCACCGAAAAAGATGCAAAACTAAAAGCTTTAAAGCTTACTCTCGATAAATTGGACAAGACCTATGGCAAGGGCACCGTGATGAAAATGGGCGACAGCGCCGTGGAAGACGTGGACGTGATACCCACTGGATCCTTGGGTCTGGACGTGGCTCTGGGCGTTGGCGGATATCCCCGCGGACGGGTAATTGAAATTTACGGTCCCGAATCTTCGGGAAAGACCACACTCACCCTGCACGCCATGGCCGAGGCACAGAAAAAAGGCGGTATTGCCGCCTTTATTGATGCAGAGCACGCTTTTGACCGCGTCTATGCCGAAAAATTGGGGGTAGATATAGAAAACCTTATCATCTCGCAGCCCGACAACGGAGAGCAGGCCCTGGAGATCGCCGACAACCTCATTCGCAGTGGGGCCATAGATATTGTGGTAATCGATTCCGTTGCGGCCTTGACGCCGAAGAGCGAGATAGAGGGAGAAATGGGCGACAGCAAAATGGGCCTCCATGCCCGATTGATGAGCCAAGCTTTGCGCAAGCTTACCGGCTCCATCAGCAAAACAAAATGTACGGTTATCTTTATTAACCAATTGCGCGAAAAAATTGGCGTGATGTTCGGCAACCCGGAAACCACTACGGGAGGGAACGCCCTTAAATTTTACGCCTCTGTTCGCCTCGATATTCGCCGATCTACCCAAATAAAAGACACCAACAGCAATGCCACCGGAAACAAAACCCGTGTAAAAGTGGTAAAAAACAAAGTGGCGCCTCCATTTAAGCAAGCCGAATTCGACATCATGTACGGCGAGGGAATTTCAAAGGTGGGAGAGGTAATAGACCTGGGAGTGGATTTTGAGATAATCAAAAAAGCGGGATCCTGGTTCAGTTATGACGACACCAAGCTCGGCCAAGGCCGCGATGCGGTAAAGGCCTTGTTGCTGGACAACCCGGAATTGATGGATGAACTGGAAACAAAAATCAAGGATGCCATAGCCGCTATAAATAGTTAAGGTTATCTCCTACACTGCACGCAACCTTTTTTAATCCCCGGCATCTTCCTTTTGTAGGAAGCTTGATTATTTCGGTTGTCCCTCCATGCGCAACAAAGGGATTTTTATGGACCATTATTCACGGCACTACATTTGACATTAGAAGAGCTCGTCATACAATGCAAAAAACAGGAGGCCAAGGCACAGGGAGAATTGTACCGAAGGTACAGCGGAATTCTTTTTGCCGTGTGCCTGCGCTATTCCCCCTCCAGGACTGAGGCGGAAGACAATTTGCAGGATGCGTTTATCACCATTTACAAAAAGATGGGGCAGTATGAGGGCAAAGGTTCTTTTGAAGGGTGGATAAAGCGGATAACGGTAAACACCGTCCTCCAAAAATACCGAAAGAAGCGCCATTTTGAAATGGTCAACGAAGAGCTCATTGAAGACACCGAAGAGACGGTGGTGGAAGAAAGGGAAATTCCCTTGGACTATTTGCTGAAAATGGTCCAGGAATTGCCAGACCGTTATCGAATGGTATTTAGCATGTACGTGTTGGATGGGTATCCACACAAGGAAATCGCCGAGCTGATGGGCATTTCAGAGGGCACCTCAAAATCCAATCTCGCACGGGCCAGAAACATATTAAAGAAGAAAGTAGATAATTATTTTGACAATCATAACACTTAAAGCATTATTTTTCAGTATTTTAACCTGCTTTTTTGGTTCCTAAGGATTTATGCAAAAAAAGAAAAACATAGACGATCTTTTTTCGGAAGGCTTTAAAGACCATAAAGTAACTCCCCCTCCCCACGTTTGGGATAAGATCCAGACGCGCCTTAAAGAGGAGAAGCGCGAACGCAAGGTGGTGCCCTTATGGCTCCGCTTGGGAGGTGTGGCCGCTTTGCTTGCCCTTATGCTTAGCGTGGGCAATTGGTTTTTCACTTCAGATATCTACAATTCCCCATCCATTACCCACGAAAACCCCCAGCCAAAAAACAATTTGGACCCTTCCAAGACCCGAAGTGTAGTTTCGGATACCGAGCAGTCAAACAGCACTGCGGAAACGGAAATAGCTGCGGAAGCTGAAATCTCTGGTGGCAAGAACAGCGCAGGCAACGATGGTTCCGAAAGTACATCTCTTAAGGCAAATAGCACGGAGACACAAAAAACAACGGAAGCAATCCACCGGGATAATCCTTCCCAACTGGCCACTGCGCCCGAGAAAAACGATGGCTCCGCTAAGCCTGTTTCCCCCTTTTCTTCCGAAGAGGTTATTTCCGAAGATAATAAGAGGATAGAGAATCCGCTTCAAAAGAATAAAGGCGAAATGGCTGTAGAAACACCTGCCAACCAAGATTCCGAAGCCAATGGAGAAACGACAAAGAAAAAATCGATTTTGGATGCCATTGCCGAACAAGACGAACAAGAGAAACTAAAAGAAATAGAAAAGGAAAAACAAACTCTTCCCAGGTGGGAAGTTTCCCCCAATGTGGCTCCGGTTTATTACAGCAGCTTAAAAGGAGGATCGTCCATAGACCCTAGCTTAAGCGAAAACCCACAGAAAGGGGATTTCAATATAAGCTATGGGGTACAAGTGAGTTATGCCCTCAACGACAGGCTAAAAATTCGGGCGGGCATAAACAACGTAGATTTAAGTTACAGCACCTCAGATATTCTTGTGGGTACCGGACCGGCCACCATGGGACTTCGATCTGTGGATTACGGGCAAAGCAAAACTGTGGTTACCGCCGTGAGCAGAAGCGAAAGTTCTGCTAGCCCAAATGGCCATTTTGAAAACATTGTATTGAAAACCAGTGCCGGCGATGCCCGGCTTATCCAGAGTATCAATTATGTGGAGGTGCCGGTAGAACTGAAATATTCCGTGATCAATTCCCGGTTGGGAATAAACCTTATCGGCGGAGTGAGTACCCTAATTTTGGGCAACGATGAAATTTCGGTAAAAGCCGATAATTTCAGCAGTGTTTTGGGAACAGCCAATAACCTTTCGCAGGTAAGCTTTTCCACCAATGTGGGGGTAGGGGTGGATTACAAATTGTCAAAGAAGTTTACCTTTAATATTGAGCCGATGTTTAAATATCAGCTCAATCCCTACACCGATTCATCTGTGGACTTTAAACCGTATTACCTCGGGGTTTACAGTGGACTAAGTTTTAAGTTTTAGGTTAGTTTTTAGTTGAATGTGTTTGAATACTTCAAACCAATGATTGCAAAGCCGTCCTTTCGCCATAGGACGGTTTTTTGTTATAACCCCTGGCCACAATTGCCACTGTAATTTTTATCAGATTAGATTACCTCTCGCGCTGGTGCGTATCTGCCCGGCGTTTGCTATTGCTTTCATTTTATCTCATCTTAGCCCTAGCAACCCTTTCCACACGAAGGTGGCCCAATTTATAAAAAGGGCGAGGGTCAGTGATATATTTAAATTTGTTCCCCATTTAAAAAGCTCTTGACCCACGGACATAACCCAATTTACTAAAGAACACGGGCAGGATGGGCGCGCTAGTGGAGGTTTATTTTTAAAACTGCATTGTTGTCCGAAGAAAGAATAAGACCGCCGGCACTACAAGAATCAAGAACCCTTCCTGGGTTTCTCGGCAGGCAGGCAAAATTTAAAGGTAGAACGCTGAAAATGTAGCCCTCAAGATTTAAGTAAATGAAATTTTGATATTGAGATTATGACTTTCATCCTTATTGTGCGTATCCACCCCACCAACTACATCGTGCCTAGCAAAATAACCCTGTGACTTATTCCGCCTCCTGCAGTTTCTTATAATTCTGCGGATACAGATCCCGTAGGTTCTTGTGGTTTATAATAAGAATGTTCTCTAGTGTATATTTTAACCACTCATAAGGATTTACCTCGTGCTTTTTGCCGATGGCGAAGAAGGAGTAAATGCCAGCGGCACGCTCCGCTGCTTTATGCGATCCGGCGAACAGGTAGTTCTTTCTTCCCAGGGCCACGGGACGGATGGCGTTTTCCACCAGATTGTTGTCGATCTCCAACAATCCGTCATATAAATAGGCACAAAGTTGGTCCCAGCGATCCAGGCTATGTGCAATTGCTGTTTTATGTCCCTGAAAAATATCTCCACATCCCATCTGGCCTTGTAAAGCTCCGTTATCGTGTTTGCTGTCCAAGACATTTGGTTGGTGATGACCTCAGCGGTCTGTTGGTTTACCTCGTCCCATAAAGCCACCCTGCGGAGCTTTTTGGGATATCTTTCTTTTGATCTGGTTCCCGTCAGTTCAACGATCTCGTCCTTCAAAAGGTGCTGGTGCCTGTCCTGTGGCAGTTCCAGCTCTT
>JACDJA010000769.1_pt1 | contig 32807 bp, 33 predicted proteins | sample 7449241 | NCBI WGS metagenome assembly JACDJA01 (sample SAMN14253289, study PRJNA609438) | sludge metagenome | isolation source: initial anaerobic sludge | collected 2018-12-20 | reverse complement strand
TGCGAGCCATAAGGTAAAACCAACAAGATGAATTTTGCTCAAACTTTGCTCAAACAAAAGAAGAAAATAACAAGAGGTTTTCTGAGGCGCTAGCCGAAGCTTTAGTGAGATGAATTTTGCTCAAACTTTGTTCGAGCAAAAGAAGAAAATAACTAATAAAAAGGATACAAATGGCAAAAGATGATGTCATAGAGATTGATGGAAAAGTCGTTGAAGCACTTCCAAACGCAACATTTAGAGTAGAGTTGGATAACAGCCATATCGTACTTTGTCACATTGCAGGAAAGATGCGAATGCACTATATTAAGATACTTCCCGGTGATAAAGTGAAAGTGGAACTTACTCCATATAGTCTAGATAAGGGTAGAATTACTTTTAGATATAAGTAAACTTTAACAATCTTTTAGGTATAATCATTGCCCTTTGAACGTATAAAAGGTTAAAAGGTCTGCGAGAAGAAACTTTTGAATAATACACACCGATTATCCAAGAGTTGGTATATTTTTCTCAATATACCACGCAAAATTTAGGTGTAAAATATCACACAGGAGTAGCCAATGAAGGTTAGAGCTTCGGTAAAGAAAATGTGCGATGATTGTAAGATTATCAAACGGAATGGCATAGTACGCGTGATTTGTAAAAATCCAAAACATAAACAGAGACAAGGATAAATATGGCACGTATAGCAGGTGTAGATTTACCTCAGAAGAAGCGTATGGAGTACGCACTTACTTATATCTTTGGTATAGGTCTTCATACTTCACGCAAGATTCTTGATGCAAGTGGAGTTGACTATAACAAAAGAGTTCATGAGTTAAGCGATGCGGAAGCAGCACTTATTCGTAATGAGATTCAAGAGAATTATATGGTTGAAGGTGATTTGAGAAAACAGGTCGCTATGAATATAAAATCTTTGATGGATCTTGGTAACTATAGAGGTCTTAGACATAGAAAAGGACTTCCGGTTAGAGGGCAAAAAACAAAGACCAATGCAAGAACACGCAAAGGTAAAAGAAAAACCGTTGGCTCGGCATAATTAAGGAGTAGGCATCATGGCTAAGAAAAAATCAAAAAAGAATATAGCTAAAGGTATCGTTTATGTTGCAGCAACATTTAACAATACTGTTATAACCGTCACAGATGAGATGGGTAATGTTATCTCTTGGAGCAGTGCAGGTTCACTCGGATTCAAAGGAAGCAAAAAGTCTACTCCATTTGCAGCACAACAAGCTGTAGATGATGCTTTAACAAAAGCAAAAGAACATGGAGTTAAAGAGGTTGGAATCAAGGTTCAAGGTCCCGGTTCAGGTAGAGATACGGCAGTAAAAGCTATCGGTACTATAGATGGGATTAGCGTAACATCATTGAAAGATATTACTCCATTACCTCATAACGGCTGTAGAGCACCTAAGAAAAGAAGAGTATAAATTTTCAATTATTTGAATTTATGTATGCAAGTTGGCACATTAGTGCCCAAATTTTTAAGATACTAAAAAGGGTTTTAAATGGCAAGATATAGAGGTCCGGTTGAAAAACTAGAGAGAAGACTTGGCGTTGATCTAGGACTAAAGGGCGAAAGAAGACTGGCTGGTAAAAGCGCTCTTGAAAAAAGACCTTATGCTCCCGGGCAACACGGTCAAAGAAGAACAAAGATAAGCGAGTATGGTTTACAGCTTAGAGAGAAACAAAAAGCTAAATTTATGTACGGCATAAGTGAAAAACAGTTTAGATCTCTCTTTGTTGAAGCAAACAGAAGAGAAGGAAATACAGGGAGTCTATTGATTGAACTTCTTGAAAAAAGACTTGACAATGTTGTTTACAGAATGGGATTTGCTACGACAAGAGCATTCGCTAGACAGCTTGTAAACCATGGTCACATCTTGGTTGATGGCAAAAGAGTGAGTATCCCTTCATATAGCGTTAAAGCTGGTCAAAAGATAGAGATAAGAGAAAAAAGTAAAACAAATTCTCAGATACTAAGAGCAATCGAACTTACCAATCAAACAGGTATTGTTGAATGGGTAGATGTTGACAAAGAAAAACTTTTCGGTCTGTTTACAAGAGTGCCGGCAAGAGATGAGGTGAACATACCAGTTGAAGAGCGTCTAATAGTCGAACTTTATTCTAAATAATTTTTATAAAAGGGTCAGCTAATGAGAAAAATAAAAGTCGCGCCGTCAATTCCTACTGAGGTAGAAGTAAATGAAGTGAGCCAAAATAGAGCTGAAATCATTGCATATCCATTTGAAACAGGTTATGCGGTTACTTTGGCACATCCTTTAAGAAGATTGATAATGGGTAGCTCAATCGGCTATGCTCCTATCTCTATCAAAATCGAAGGTGCAAGCCATGAATTTGATACTATTAGAGGTATGCATCAAGATGTTGCCGTATTGATTATAAATCTTAAAAATATTCGTTTTAAGATTCTTGATGAAAATAGAGATAGAGTTGAGGTGAATTATTCATTTTCAGGCGTTAAAGACATTAAAGCAAGCGATCTTGCAAATGATCTCGTAGAGATAATAGATGGCGATCTTCCCGTGGCAACACTCAATGAAGATGCAGAGCTTAATTTTACTATGACGATCGCAAAAGGTATCGGCTATGTTCCGAGTGAGGATCTTATGGGAGAGATACCCGAAGGTGCTATCGCAATAGACGCATTTTTTACACCTGTTAGAAGAGCAAACTATAAGATAGAGCATGTTCTCGTTGAGGATAACCCAAATTATGAGAAGATAGTTTTTGATATAGAGACAGATGGTCAAATAGGTCCTGTTGAAGCATTTACAAATGCTTTAGAGACTATGAATAAACAGCTAAGCGTATTTAATGGTGTATTGGGTATTGATATTCAAAGTGCCCCGATTAAAGCAAGTGATGAGTCTGAGCTCAAACCTTTCTTGAAAACGGTGGATACACTTGGACTCAGTGCAAGATCGTTTAATTCACTTGACAGATCAGGCATAAAATATCTAGGTGAATTAGTGCTTATGAGTGAGCACGAGATAAAAAATATCAAAAACTTAGGTAAAAAATCACTTGATGAGATCAATGAATGTTTAGAGAGTAACGGTTTTGGATCTGATTATACACTTGAAGATTCAATTAGAAATGTATTGATTAAGAAAATAAAACAACTAAAGGATAACCAATGAGACATAGACATGGATATCGTAAATTAGGTAGAACCTCTTCTCATAGAGCCGCGCTACTGAAAAACCTATCTATTGCTTTGACGAAAGAGGGCAAGATAGAAACAACCCTGCCAAAAGCAAAAGAGCTTAGAAGTTATTATGAGAAGCTTATCACAAAAGCTGCTGCAGGAGATTCTAATGCACATAGAGCAGTCTTTGCAATGCTTCAAGATAAAACTACAACAAATAAGCTTGTTACAGAGATAGCGCCACAGTACAAAGAGAGAAATGGCGGATACACAAGAATCATTAAAACTCGCACAAGAAGAGGCGATGCTTCTCCTATGGCGATCATAGAGTTAGTGTAACAACTACAAATCTACAATCGAGGCTTTCTGCCTTGATATATTTCCTCAAACAATATTAACCCCCTTTTATTTAAAGATAAAATTACTATAATCTATCTATTGGTAAATTTTTCCAACATATACATAATCAGGAGGAGTTTGCGTGAAGTCATCCAGTAAAATAGCTTTGATGCTTATAGCTTTGGTACTTTTTTCACTCTATTGTCTCTATTGTCATACGAGTAGTATCTACGAGCAGATAAACAAAAAAGACACTCTCCCGTCTGCTACCGATACATTAAAGAGCGAGTCGGTCACTATAGAGATAAATAAAAGAGGGAAAGAGATCTATTTTAATGCAACATTAGATTCGCAAGATGCTTACGACACTTTAGATTCTAAGCTTGTCGACACAACTTATAGTGTAACAAAAAGTGTTGATGTCGATGAAACTCTTCAAGATTCAACAAAAGTAGTCACATTGATCTCAAAATTGATTGATATTCTTAAAGAGCGCTATAAACAAGGCGCTATCATCTACAAAGATGGTCTGCTTACTATAGAAGGAAAGACTGAAGACCCTGAAGCAAAAGCTTTGATAGATTCACTTTTGAGTGCTTCATTGATTCCAAATATTGATACCTCTGTTTATGAGAAGAAATTTATAGAGATGACCTATCCTGAATTGAGCGTTGAGGCACAAGCGCTTGAGGTAAAGATGAATGAGATAGCAGAGATTGAAGATATCAACTTCGAAGAGGACAGTGCAAGATTGACTCTTAAGAGTTTGGAGACTATCCATAAGATAGCTGAAATACTCAAAGAGAACAGCACTTATGCTATAGAGATATCCGGACATACAGACAATGTGGGAGATCCCGAGTATAACCTGGAGCTTTCAAAACAGAGAGCATTGAGTGTCAAAGATACCCTGGTGGACCAAGGTGTTGATGCTAAAAAAATGATAGCCAACGGATATGGCGATCAAAGACCTTTAGTTGATAATAATAGCGATGAAGACCGTAAAAAGAATCGTCGCGTTGAATTTAAAATAATAGGAGAATAAGATGATAGAGATTGCAGCACAGATTTTGCTTTGTTTGCTTATCGCAGCACTTTTAGGGTTTATAATCGGGTATCTTTTTGGTCGTTCAACATGCTCAAAGGACATAGAGTGTCAAGGTCCCGTGGCACACCATAGTAAAGACGAAGAAGAAGGGATAAAACCAAATTTTTTGCTAGAGCCAAAAGAGGGCAAAAAAGATAATCTACAACTTATAAAAGGCGTAGGTTCAACCATAGAGCATAAGCTCAATGAACTTGGCGTCTATCATTTCGATCAAATTGCTTCTTGGGGAAAATCAGAGATGAGATGGATTGATAATTATCTCTCATTTCAAGGAAGAGCAGCAAGAGAAAAATGGGTAGAGCAAGCAGAACTGCTCGCTAAAGGCGAGATAAGCGAATTTGCACAAAGAGTGGAAAGAGGTGAAGTGCCGACAAGTCACACTTAAGATATTTTTTAGTTTATTTTAAAAAATATTTAAAATAAAATTTAGTTAAATTTTTTAATTTTTTGGTAGAATAATAAGATAACTTGAAAGTGGTGACCCCACGGAGACTCGAACTCCGGTAACATGGATGAAAACCATGGATCCTAACCGCTAGACGATGGGGCCAAACATTAAAAAAGGTGGTGACCCCACGGAGACTCGAACTCCGGTAACATGGATGAAAACCATGGATCCTAACCGCTAGACGATGGGGCCGTTTTTTAGTGAATGGACGGAATTATAATAATAAAGTGCTTAAAGTACTCTTAATATATGTAGGGAGAAATATGAAGGGAAAGGCTCTGTTTTCGTTTCTATTTTTGTTCTTTTTGGTTGGTTGTATGACTCCTGCCGTCAAAGATCAAAAATCACTTTTTATGACATTCAAGACTCCCTCGGTTGGGTATGCCGATGCAGGTTTTTTGTATAGGTATCAAGATTTCATAAAACTCCAAATGTATGCGAATGCAAATCCGGTTGTCTCGCTCAAGATTTCAAAAGAGAGTATCTGTATGAGCTTTTTTGAGTGTATGAGCAAAGAGGAGTTTAACAAAAGGGTACTCAGTGGTTATTATCCTCAAGATATACTTGAAGATATTATTATGCAAAGAGCACTTTTTGACGGAAAAGATATAGTCAAAAAGCGTAACGGTTTTACCCAAAAGATCTCAAAAGATGGTTCCTATGATATCAGATATGAAGTTTTAAATGGAGCAGCTATTTTTCACGATACAATAAACAATATAACGATAAAGGTGGAATATCTATGAAGTTCGTGGGAGCTCATGTCAGTGCAAGTGGTGGAGTGCAAAATGCACCACTTAATGCTATGAAGATAGGAGCAAAAGCTTTCGCGCTCTTTACGAAAAATCAGAGGCAATGGAGTGCAAAACCACTTTCAATGTTGGAAATAGATGAATTTAAGATAAATTTAGCAACAAGCCAAATAAGTCCCAAGCATGTGTTGCCGCACGACAGCTATCTTATCAATCTTGGTCATCCTGAAACTGATAAAAGAGAACAATCGCTCGAAGCATTTATAGATGAACTTAAAAGATGTGAACAGCTTGGGCTTTTGATGTTAAATTTTCATCCCGGCAGTCATTTGGAGAAATTTTCAAAAAAAGAAAAAGAAGAAATAGACTATGTTACAAAAGTAGAAAACAGTTGTTTAGATGTTATAGCTGATTCCATGAATATCGCAATAGACAAAACAAAAAATAGTAGTGTTAAATTGATTATAGAAAATACAGCAGGACAAGGAAGTAATCTTGGCTACAAGTTTGAACATTTAGCGTATATTATCGAAAGAGTTGAAGATAAAAGTAGAGTAGGTGTCTGTTTGGACACCTGTCATACATTCACGGCAGGTTATGATCTAAGAACCAAAGAAGCATATGAAAAAACAATGCAAATGTTTGAAGATATCGTTGGATTTAGATACCTGAGCGGAATGCATCTTAATGATTCAAAACCACCACTTGGTGCAAGAGTTGACAGACACCACTCTTTAGGCAAAGGTGAGCTTGGCTGGGAGCCATTTAGGCTCATTATGAATGACGCAAGAATGGATGATATGCCATTAGTCTTAGAGACGATAGACGAAACCATCTGGGAAAAGGAGATAAAAGATCTTTATTCTTTAGTGGGGACATAATAATATACAAGGAGGGAATGTATGAAAAAGGTTATTGTATTAAGTGTGGTTACTTCGGGATTGGTGTTGGCTTCGGGGTATAAGATACCGGAACAGTCAGTGAGCTCAATGGCATTAGCTGCCGCTTATACTGCAAATGCAGATGGGGCAGATGCATCGTATTATAATCCTGCGGCTATGAGTTTTATGAGTGATAAGAGTTTTATCAGTGGCGGATTGAGTTATATCCATCTTCCCGCAGCTAAATTTTCAAGTAATGCAGGGGCGACATATTCCGGAAAATCAGAGACCGAGGATATTTTGGTGCCAAACCTTCATTTTGTAAGCAAAGCGTATGGTGATTTTAGATGGGGAGTGAGCTTGACAGCACCCGGAGGGCTTTCAAAGAGATGGGAGAGTGCATACCAAAAAGCAAGTGCTCAAGAGTTTACACTCAAAATATTGGAGCTCAATCCAACACTTGCCTATAAAGTAAGCGACAATTTCAGTGTAGGCGTTGGAGCTAGAATGATTTATACTCAAGGTGTTGTAAAAAGTGATGCAGCAGATACCGGTACACCATTATCTAGAGATATGGAAGGCGATGATATCTCTTTCGGGTATAACATTGCGTTGCACTATAAGCCGACATCGGATATCAATCTAGCAGCAACCTATCGCTCTAATGTAAGCTTGAAGCCGGAGGGCGATGCAACTTTAGGTTTTATGGGTAGCTATAATACTTACGGTGCCTCAGTAGAGATTCCTTTGCCTGCGGCATTAGTATTGGCTGCGAGTAAAACATGGGGTGATTTCACGGTGGAGCTTAACTATGAGCGAACCTATTGGTCAAAATATAAAGATTTAGATTTTAATTACGATCAAGACATTGGAGGATTAGCGCCTTATTTTGATGACCCTAAAGCAAAAGATTGGAAAGATACGGATGCATTTAGAATCGGTGTAACTTATAAAGTGAATGATAAGTTGACAACCATGGCAGGATTTGCGATCGATGAGACACCTGCTCCTTTGGAAACTTTAGGCTTTGAATTACCCGATAGTGATTCAAAAATATACTCTTTTGGCGTGAAATATAAAATGAGTGATGCACTCACGATAGGCGCTGCATTTTTGTATCTTGATAAAGACACAAGAACGCTTGATGCCGGAGTGAATAGCAATGGAGTATTGGCTTACGGTGGAGAGTTTAGTGGCAGTGGTGCTTATATCACGACTCTTGGAGTAGAGTATGAGTTCTAAAGACGAGGAGTATCTTTTCTCTTCTTTTTATGAGATGATTGCATCTCATGCCACAAAGGGCGGGAAAAAAACTGCCCTTTTTTTAGATAAGCGTAAAGTCTCTTATGGAGAGCTTTTAAAACTTGCAGATGCTTTTGCAAACTATCTTAACAATAGAGGTGTAGGCAAGGGCGACAATGTAGCGTTGTTTCTAAGAAACTCTATAGAGTATATTGTCGCAATTATAGGCATATCAAAATTGGGTGCCGTGAGTGTTCCAATCAATACTTTTTTAAAATCCGAAGAGCTACATTATATCCTTGAAGACTGTAATGCAAAAATGCTTATTGCTTCAGCTGTACACGAAAACACAGTAAGAGAGGGGACGCCTGAGAGCATCAAAAGGTCGACTATTTGGGAGGGCGAACTTGATGATATCATAGGTGGTGATCAACTTTTCTCAAAAGCACTTGAGTTTGTCGGCAGTGTGGAGAGTAGAGATCTCTCTTTGGATGATCTTGCGCTTATCTTTTATACTTCAGGCACTACAGGCAAGCCAAAAGGTGCAATGTTGAGTTATAGAAATGTATTTTCAAATAGCATTGCGGGATCAAAAACCATAGGCGTAAACTCGAAAGATAGAGCCATCGTCTTTTTGCCGATGTTCCATTCATTTACACTCTCTATCGGAGTTATTTTATTACTTTATGTAAAAGGTTCTATCGTCATCATACAATCCGTGCAGCCATTTTCAAATATATTTAAACAGACACTACTCAAAAGGGTTACACTATTTTTTGGTATTCCTGATTTGTATAGTGCATTGGTTAAAGCAAAACTGCCTTGGTATTTTATGCGTTTCAACGCCATCAGGATATTTGTCTCCGGCGCTTCGGCGCTTCAAGAGAAAACACTTGAAGCGATGGGCAAAAAATTTAAAAGAACTACACTTATAGAAGGCTATGGGCTTAGTGAGGCTTCTCCGGCGGTGTGTGTGAATATTCCCGGGAGAACAAAAGTAAAATCAGTCGGACCTCCACTACAAGGATATGAGATCAAAATTGTTGATGAGAACCTCTTGGAGGTTCCTATGGGTAAAATAGGTGATATCATAACCAGGGGTGATAATGTGATGCAAGGGTATCTCGGTAAGCCCGAAGCAACAGCTGAGACGGTCATAAATGGATGGCTACTCACGGGAGATATGGGCTATGTAGATGAGGATGGCTATCTTTATATTGTCGATAGAAAAAAAGATCTTATCATCTCAAAAGGGATTAATATCTATCCAAGAGAGATAGAAGATGTGCTTGATATGTATACAGGCATTAAAGCAAGTGCCGTTATAGGTGTGTTTGACGAGCAATGTGACGAGATTCCTATAGCTTATGTTGAACTTGAAGAGGATGTTAAAGAGATACAAGAGTCAGAAGTAAAACAGTATCTTAAAAAACATATAGCAAATTTTAAGATACCAAAACATATATATACTATCGATGAGTTACCAAAAAATGCTACCGGAAAGGTGCTCAAAAGAGTATTGAAGAAAGAAGTCAATAAGGATAAAAAAACGCCTTGTTAAGTGCCATTGTAAATTCAAAATTGATAGTTGCAGATAAGATTATGGAGGGGAAAGCTATCATATTTGACAAAACGATTCACTCTATAGTTGACGCAGATCAATTGTCAAAAGATTTACAGATTATTGATGCAGGCGGTGCGTATCTGAGTGCCGGCTTCATAGACATTCATATCCATGGAAGCGGTGGCAGTGATGTGATGGATGCGACAAAAAAATCGCTCAAGACCATAAGTGAGAGCATCGTTCAAAATGGGACAACTTCATTTTTGGCAACGACTATGACAATGGATTTACACTCCATCGAAAAAGCACTCGAAAATATACAAGTAAACGCATTTGATGTAAGCGGAGCAAATATCCTAGGTGCACACCTTGAGGGACCTTTTATCAATCCCCTAAAATGTGGGGCACAAGATAAAAGTCATATCATAAAAGCAGATATCAGTTTTATAGACAGATATAACGACATTGTCAAGATGATTACATTTGCACCCGAGATGGAAGGCTCAGATGCATTTATCGCACATATAAAAAAATACTATCCGCATATCATCCTTAGTGTTGGACATAGTGATGCAACTTATGAACAGACCATGCATGCTATCGATCTAGGGTTAGACCATGCAACACATCTCGGTAATGCCATGAATGTGATGCGCCATAGAGCTCCCGGAGTGATTGGTGCCGTTTTGGATAGCAGCATAACTTGTGATGTGATTGCTGATAGGATTCACTTACACGATGCGACGCTAAGAACTTTTTGGCATATCAAAAAAGAGCGTCTTATGCTCATCACTGATTCTATGCGCGCAGGATGCATGTGTGCAGGGAGCTATGATCTAGGAGGACAAGTTGTCAATGTCAAAGAAGGTAAAGCAACTTTACAAAACGGACAACTTGCCGGAAGTGTTTTGAGGCTCAATGATGCCCTAAGAAATATGCGAGATATTACCGGCATCTCTATACCTCAAGCACTCTTTTGTGTCACTGAAGCACCTGCAAAAAAACTTGGGCTTAAAAAGGGTTGCATAAAAGAGGAATATGATGCCGATATGGTTATCTTTGATGAAAATTTTGATATCCTGCTTACTATAGTTGACGGTCAAATCAAGTACAAGAAAGGCGCGTGATGTTTGGTCTGTTTGAGAAGAAAAAGCTTGAGGTATTTACTCCTTGCAAGGGCGTGGTCATTTCGCTTAAGGATGTTAATGATGAGGTATTTTCTAAAAAAATGGCAGGCGAAGGTGTTGCCATTGTTCCAAAAGACTCAATCATCTGCTCGCCTATTGATGGCATCATCACAAAGATATTTCCGACAAATCATGCTTTTACCATCAACAACAAAGGTACAGAGGTGATTGTGCATATAGGGCTAGATACAGTCACACTCGCAGGCGAAGGGTTTCGTAGACTTGCCAGCGAAGAACAAAGTGTAAAAGCAGGCGATCCTATCATAGAGGTTGATCTAGAATTTTTAGAGTCAAAGGGCACCGATACGACAACGCCTATTGTTGTCTCAAGCGGAGAAAAAGTTGTCAATGAGTTTATGGGTAATTTAGAAAAGAATCAAGTGATTATGGAGGTAAATCTATGAACAATTCAGCGAGTGATGATCTTTGGATGTTCGCTATCTATGCAGGAGTTATTATCGCATTTATCATAGTGTTGAAGATGCCAAAGAAGAAGGATAAGTAATCCCCTAATTATCATTTTTGAAGTAAAAAGAAAAATTATAAATCTTTCTCTCTTCTTCTTTCCACTTTTTAGAAAAGTGGAGTAAAAGCGTCATGCTCACAAAGTCGCGGGCGGCATATCCCTGCTTGCTATCTGTACCGCCGCGGATATGCCTGCTTTACAAGGATGCTCGCATGACAGTTATTTGATGGATTGCACCAGAGGTGCAAAAGCGATGTATAAGTAACTGAGACTTGACCTTAGCTACTAAGCTCATCTCGTATCTCACTAGCGACACTCTCGGATTTTGAGCCAAGCACTATCTGCATGGAGTTGTTATCGGGTCGTATAACCCCGGCAGCCCCAAGTTGAATAAAAGTATCATCGCTTAGATGCGTGTTGTTTTTGAGTTTGATGCGCAATCGCGTGATGCATGCATCAACATCAAGGATATTTTCTCCCCCTCCAAGCGCTTTGATAAAGGCTTTTGCATTGGCATTTTCTGCTGTAGCTTCATTTTTATCATCTTTGAAGAACTCTACTTTAAGAAGCGTTAAAAGAAGATAGGAGGATATAAAATAGATAACGCTAAAAACCAATCCTATCGGGATGATAAGAAGCGGATTTTGTGCTAATTTATAGTTGATAAGATAATCAATCGCTCCTGCAGAAAATCCAAAGCCTGCATGGATATCAAAAAGATTTGCAATCACGAGTGCAAGACCCGTAAGCAGTGCATGCAATACAAAAAGCACCGGGGCTATAAAGAGAAAAAGAAACTCAAGCGGTTCCGTGATACCTGTTAAAAATGAAGTAAAAGCAACACCTGCCAAGATTGCTCCGGCTTTTGCTCTTTGTTTCCTGTTCGTTTTTAGATAGATAGCAAGTGCCATGGCAGGCAATCCAAACATCATAGTGATGTAAAAGCCACTCATATAAGTGCCTGCACTCTTATCTCCGGCAAAAAAGCGATGCAAATCTCCGTTTGCGACAAGTTCGGCACCGTCACGCATATAACTATATTCACCAAGCTGAAACCAAAAGACACTATTGAGTATGTGGTGTAGTCCAAGCGGAATGAGAAGTCTATTGAGTGTGCCATAGATAAATACGCCTATCTGATCAAGTCCAATAATCATATGAGAAAAAGCATCAATTCCTGTTTGTGCATAATGCCAATAATAGCCTGCAAGGACTCCAACTCCAATAGCGACAAGAGAGGTTATAATGGGCACAAATCTTTTTCCGCCGAAAAAACCGAGAAATTCGGGGAGCTTGATGTCATAAAATCTATTGTAAAGCACACCGGCAAGTACGCCGATGATGATGCCTATAAAAACTCCCATCTTCAGATTTTCATCAATGCTAAGATAGACGGCTTTAGCTATAAGAATCCCAAGTGCTCCACTGAGTGCTGCTGCGCCGTCATTACCCTTTGAGAGTCCATAAGCGATACCGATAGCAAAGAGCATATCAAGGTTATCAAAGACGGCTTTGCCGGCACTCTCCATAATAAGTGCAATCTGCCCTTCAAAGATATCTCCGGCACCAAATCGTAATAGTAGTGCTGCTACTGGAAGCACGGCAATTGGTGTCATAAGCGCCTTGCCTATGCGTTGTAAAAAGCTAAACATCTCTTATCTTCTCCTTTATCGTAGGAATCATTTTTGGTGTAACACTGAGTGTTGTAAGTCCACACTCTATGAGATGTTGGATATTTTCAGGTTCACTTGCAAGTTCCCCGCAAATGCTAAGTGGTTTTGTCGTTTCACTCACTATCTTTGTTATCACTTTATATATCACACCCTCTGTATCATCGATTTGTAGTGTTTTATGAGTGCGATCAATAGCAAAGAGATACTGTGCGAGATCATTGGTGCCAATGGAGTAAAAATCAACTACCTTGTCAAACTCTTCAAGCGCAAAAAGCACGGAGGGGATCTCTATCATGATGCCAAATTGCACATTGTCTATTTTGATATTCTCTTTTTTTGCCAATGCGACTGCTAATGCTTTTGCCTCTATGAACTCTTTTGGAGTTGCAACCATCGGGAACATAACCTTGATAGCTTTATCGTCGGCAGCTATAAGTATAGCCTTTAATTGCTCAGCGATAATCTCTTTATGTGTTTGTAACAGTCGTATGCCTCGTATGCCTAAAAAAGGATTTTGCTCCTCTTCGATAGTGATATAGGGAAGTTTTTTATCTCCACCCACATCAAGTGTGCGTACGCATACATCATCAAAGAGTACAAATATCTCTTTGTAAAATTGTATCTGTTCTTCAAGGGTAGGTTGTATCTCTTTAAAGATAAATTCACTTCTAAGTAGCCCGATGCCATCGCCTCCAAACTCTTTTGCATCTTTTGCCGTCACGATATCATGCACATTGGCAAGTACTTTGATTGTTTTTTTGTCTTTTGTCACGGCATACTCGTTACTTTTTATAAGAGCACCCTCTTTTGCTAGAGCACTCTTTTGCATTGCCACTTTTGCTATCTTTATATCTTCGCTTTCGGGATTCACAACAAGTATTTCACTCTCAGCATCAATAATCACGATATCTTGTAATATTTCTCTTTGAAAATCTACTTTAAGCGTAGGGATATCAAGGGATCTTAAAAGCATCGCCACATGGGAGCGCGGGGAGATATCTTTGAGCGCAACTCCTACGATTTTACTATGAGAGAGATGCTCTATATCGCTCGGCAAGAGCGAATCACCAAAGAGAATGAAGTGCTCATCCGGTATCTTTGGTTTTGAGAAACTTTTTAAAACTCTATTGTTGATATCTCTATAGTCGTCTGCTTTTGAGCTATTGGCACCACTTTGCATCTCATTTATGTATCTATCGATGATCTGTTCAAACTCTTTGAAACTTTTTGCTTCTATCGATTTGAGGATAGCAAGTTGCGCTTCAAAGATGTCACTTTTTATATTTTTAAGTTCACCCTCTGCCCTGCTGATCGCTGCTTTAAAATCTTCATCATTTTTATTTTGTAAATCTTGAGTATAGAAAAAATATTTTGCCGTGGCTATGCCTGCATGAATAGCCTCTCCTTTCAAGGAGCTGCCCTTATATTCTCTATGTGATTGAGACAGTTTAGTCATCTCTTTTTTATCTTTAAAACTATCGAGCAGATGGACTAAAGTCTTAATCGCATTTTTAGCATCATTTCCTTTTGCGCGTAATGTATACTCATCTTCAAATTCAAGTCCAAGCGCTAAAAGGGCATTGAGTTTTTTTGCATCGGCGTTTTTACCGTTTGCGCCTAAAGTAAGTTTGCTTTGAAATTCATTTGCCTTTTGTGCAAGAAGTGCACAAGGGCGAAGATGGAGTCCGCTTTTTGTTTGTATTTTGGATGTATGCACCAGCTCTTTTGAAAAAAAATTGAAAAATCTGCTCATAGGTCACTTTTTGTTGCTTTGTTTAGAGTATTATATCGAAGTGTAGAGTGAAAATGATTTATGACTCATCCTTTTTAAATATCTGCAAAAACATAAGAAACACACTCCCAACCATTCCCACATAAGCAAAAAACTTTACGATATTAGCAATAAGCCAATCATACTTTACCGCATGAAATACAGAGAGGATGTAGTTGAAATCATGATACCCGTCAACGCCTAAAAAGGATTTTGAAGCAGGGACTATCAGTCCCTCGTGCGCCGTTGATATATACCATGCCGTGTATTGCATGGAGACGCCTAGGAAAAAAAGACCTATGTATCCGGCGAGTTTGTTACCTTTTTTGTAAAAGTAGAGTCCTATCCCTGCAGGAAAGAGCCACTGAAATATCGTGCCGTTAATGACCATAAAGAATTCCGGACAAGGAAATATATAGCAGATCCCATGCCCTCCTTCATGCACAATACCGAGTGTCTGTTGCACTATAAAAAAATAGAGCCAAAAGAGCTCTGAGAGGATAGAAGCATCGTGTGGTTTTGCGCTTGAAGTAGCATAGGGGGCATACTCTAAAAAGCCAAATAAAAAGATAAAAAAAAGTATAAAAGTAGCTATCTTGGCATAATTGGTATTTGAAGCAGGAGTCTCTTCATCTCTTTTTTCCTTAAAAAGGTAGTTAAAATCTTTTTTATCCATTCATCTCTTCTTTGCCATATATACCCGTAATTTTCGCTATCTTATGTTATACTATTTCTAATTATACCCAAGGTTAAATATTTGAAAGATTTTATCGAATTTATTAATGCAAAAAATCCCATAGAGACATCTCTCTACAATGATCTGAAATGCTCCGAAGATGAAGCAAATCTACTCCAATATCTTTGTAAAAAATATGCAAAAGGAGTGGATGAGGTTTTAGTACTTGAGATGTTAGAAGATAATTTTAAGAGTGACGCAAATGCCCACCTTGAGAAGCTCGATCTTGTAAAACATCTTCTTGATCTCGGTTGGATCACGCTTGGAGGATTTGCAAATACAAAGATCGCAGATAGCTCTTCCAAGTTAGAGATATTGCCAAGTAGCATTTCACTGAGTTCAGGTTTTTTTAGGCTTGTTGATGAGATGGCTACTGAAGTCGATACGGATGAGATAAAAGCCTATACTAGTCAACTTGAATATCTTCAAGACCAGTTTGACAAGATAGCACTCATGCAAGTCATCGCAGGAGCAAATCATAGCTCAAAAGATATCTCGGCAGGCATAACAAGGTTTCGCACTAAGCTTGAGCTCTTACAGCAACGCATAGATCAAAGATTGGAGTTGACAAAGGAGGAGATGCCGATAGAAAATCTCTTTAAAGAGAAGAAGCTAAGTCAAAACGAGCAGAGCATATTTTTGGCACTGCTCAAAGAAGAGTATAGTAGCACAGAGGGGCAATACAGAGAACTTGGTAAGCTTGTTGAATTGATAAGCAGTGATGAGTTTGAAAAGATGAAAAACAGATCACTGCTAGATGAAGACTCTAGACTTTTATCTGAAGAGATTATTGATTATGATGAGATACTCAATATGTTTGGGAGCATCAGTCGAGCGTTTTTTATCAACGAAGAGATACTTACCCGCATTATGAACCCAAATAAAAAGAAAAAAGCCACAAAGCTCAAGCTTGCAACTCTTGTTAAAGAGCAAGAGATTTTTGAGTTTATTGAGCCCGTGACAACGCTTGATGATGTAGTGCTCAACGACAAGACCAAAGAGACGCTTGAGACGATTATGAGACAGCTTGATAAAGATGTATTTGAGAAGCTAAAACAGTGGGGCATCAAGGGTAAAAAGCGAAGTATTGATGCGAAGATTATCTTTTACGGCTATGCTGGAACGGGGAAAACTCTCACAGCACACTCTTTGGCAAGAAGTCTTAAAAAGCCGATACTCTCCTTTGATTGCTCTAAGATACTCTCGATGTATGTCGGTGAGAGTGAAAAAAATGTACGACGGATATTTGATGATTTTTATGATTTGAGCCGTCAAGCGAAAGTTGATCCCATCTTGCTACTCAATGAAGCAGATCAATTTTTAAGTAGCAGAGTCGAAGGGGTCGGGAGTGGGGCAGATAAAATGCACAATCAGATGCAAAATATCTTCCTAGAGCAGATAGAGAAGTTTGATGGCATCTTGATTGCTACGACCAATCTTTTGGGCAATATCGACAAAGCTTTTTCAAGACGATTTGATTATAAGATTGAGTTTAAAAAACCAAATAAAAAACAGAGATTGCGTCTTTGGCAGATGATGTTACCTGAAAATGCCGACTATGAGGATGGTTTTGAGATAGAGCCTCTTACGCGTTATGAACTTACCGGTGCGCAGATTGATCTTATCATCAAAAATACAGCCTATAAGGTCGCAGTAAGAGAAGAGAGCCTTTTTGCTATGGAAGATTTTGTAGAGGTTATCAATAAAGAGCTAGCGAGTAATTTTGATAGAGATGGTGCGAGTATGGGGTTTCGGCTCTGACAATAAGTAGTCGTGGATGCAAGATATAGGGTTCGTCGTTCCTGTGAAGATGAAAAGTGCTATAAACGATAAGCAGTTATCGTTTATAGCTTTGGAACTGAAAGCGATGCCTCAAAGAGACCGCTGAAGGCTAAATCCGGTTATCCTCGTCATGCTGAACTCGTTTCAGCATCTCTTTTAGACCCTGAAACAAGTTCAGGGTGACGACAATCGTTTTATCAGGTTCAGGGTGACAACCCTTCTCGTCATTGCGAGAAGCGCTAGCTTCGTGGCAATCTATATATGAACCATTTTTGATATTTTCGTTACCCTAAATTTGATTCATGGTCTAATGCATTAGAGATTCTGAAACGAGTTCAGAATGACGAGCATTGTACAAAAAGCGCGAAACCAATAATCAATTCGTCGAACATGTTCCCTTGTCGCCGATCTTTTGCAATTCACCTTTTAAAAATCTTGCAACACTCTCTTCAACTGTAGCACTGGTTTGATCGCTATAAACTGCAAGCCCTGCGTTTGCAAAACCTTGTGCGGGCGAGCCGCCGATGCCACCCACAACGAGAGCATCAGGTTTAAATGCCATGATATTTGTTACAGCATTTGCACATCCGCCACTTGCATGCCCGGGATTTGTTTGCACCTCTACATTGACTATCTTGTCATTTTCTACTGTTATGAGTGTATAGTAGTTTGCTTTGCCGAAATGTGCTCCTCTTTTTGAGAGGTAGCCGTTGTTTTCGTTCGTCGGAAATATAATTCTCATAATGATTATCCTTAAAATTGAAGATTTAATTTATTGTCTTTGTACGCTTCATATGCCTCTTTGAGGCTCATTTCGCCTGCACCAATGTACATTTTGACAGAAGAGCGTTTGAGTATATCAAGTGCTTTATTGCCTGCGCCGTTTCCGGTAATGATGACATCGGGGCTCAGCTCAAGTACTTTTTGTGCTGTTTGCAATCCTGCACCGTGCTCCATATGCTCGGTCTCTATCTTGAGTGCCGTAACTGTATTTGCGGCTTCATCAAAAACTACAAGCATCTCTGTACGCCCAAATCGCTCGTCTATCTTACTCTCCCAATTATCGCCTTTGGCGGTAAATACTATTTTCATGTATGACTCCTTATTTTTTGTTTGATTTTCTCCCAACTCTCTTTTATGATGAGTGAGGTTCTTGACTCTGCATTGTATTGTACTATCGGTTCTGCCGTAAGAAGTGCGTGTGCAAATGTTTCATCATATTCCAATTTTGCAATTACTTCGATATTTTCTAGTTTCAGATACTCTTCTATCGATGCATTCATTTTTGCGTTAAGATCATATTTGTTAATGATACATGCCGCTTGTAAGGAAAAAGTTTTGAGCAGCTTGACGACTCTTTTGAGATCGTGGAGTCCGGAAACAGTCGCTTCGGTGACGAGTACTACCAAGTTGGCGCCACTCAATGAAGAGATTACGGGGCAGCCAATTCCGGGACTTCCATCTGTTATGACAAACTCTCTATCTTCTTTTAGTGCGAGTATTTTTGCTTCTTGTTTTACTTTAGCGGCCAATTTACCTGAATTTTCAGCTGCAAATCCAAGTTTTGCATGCACCATTGTTGCGCCATTTTTTATGTTTGAGACAAAGATGTCTCCTGCTTTTTGTTTGACCATTGTGATAGCATCACTTGGGCATACTCTAGCGCAATATCCACATCCCTCGCAAGAAATTGCATCTATATCATAAAGACCGTCTTTGGATTGGATCGCATCAAATCTACAGACCGATTTACATTTGCCGCATCCGATGCATTTATTGCTATCTATAAATGCTAACTCCCCGCTAAAAAAATCTTCTTGCTTTGAAAAATCGGCATCAAGGAGAATGTGCATATTTGCAGCATCCACATCGCAATCGGCAATAATGGCGTTTTGACCTTCAAGGTATGCAAATGAAGCACTCAAAGAGGTTTTACCTGTGCCGCCTTTGCCCGATATGACAACTATCTCTCTCATCGGCACTCCTCTATATAGTCTACAACTTGCTTGATAGATTCTTTAAAATGTTCGACTTGATTATAGATAAGTTCTCCGTTTGCATAATATTTTGCGATTGTTTTATCGTTTTTTATCTTGGCAATAACGGGGATATTTTCTTTTTTGCAATATTTCTCTACCGCATCATCTCCTATGCCATATCTATTGATGATGACGCCCATTTTTTTATCCAAAACTTTCATTGTTTCGACGGCAAGAATGAGATCGTTGAGTCCAAAAGGTGTCGGTTCGGTCACTAAAAGTACAAGATGACTCTCTTTGGTCGCTTCAATAACAGGACAACTTGTTCCCGGGGGCGCATCAAATATTTTCATATACTTTTCATAATGGCTATTTGCAAATGTTATGGTCTGTGCGATAAGCCCAACTGCCATCTCTTGCCCCAAATCAAGTCTACCTTCAATGAGATCAAATCCTTTAGATTCAAAGAGTTTAATCTCTCCGATGCGTTCATTTTCCATAGGCAGTGAATGTGTAGGGCAGAGTTCACTGCATGCATAGCAACTGTGGCAAAGTTCGGGATGGACGATAATTTCGTTACTCAACGCTACGATGGCATTGAAGTTGCAAATATCGGCACACTCGCCGCAATAGGTACAATCATCGCTTTCCCATTTCGGAACAGCTTTATTTGCTATCTTACTTTGTTTGCAATCTCCTTGAAGAAAGAGGTTTGAATTTGGCTCTTCAACATCAAGATCAATCAATACAACATCTTTTTTATGATCTGCTAAATAGGCGGCAAGATTGACACTAAGCGTTGTTTTTCCCGTGCCGCCTTTGCCGCTTGCTATAGTAATTTTCATTAATTATTTTTCAAAAGTTCTATTGTGTGCTTTGCCTCTGCCGTTTCCAAGACCTAAACCTTTGCCGTTACCTTGGCATAAGTTTGTATTTTTGTTGGCTCTTCTTCCAGAACCGTTTCCCATACCGCTACCGTCTCTTCGACCAAAGCTTACAGCTTCTATAACTTCTTCGTTTTGATTGTCTGTTATACCTCTTCTAAGCCCTCTTCCTTGTGATGCTCTGTTTCCAAAGCCATTGTGGCATCTTTGCCCTTTTCCTTGTTTTCTAAACATGAATTATCCTTTTATAAGAAAAATTATGCTCAAATATTTTGAACATATGACCATATTGTAACGAACATATGTTCAAAAGTCAAGTGTTTTTTTGAAATTTATCTTTTTTGTATCTCTATATTTTTTTTATTGATAAGTGCATCGGCAATTTTTTGATGTGCTGATTGTATAAGTCTAGCAAAGGTTGTACGAGATATCGCCATTTTTGCCGCGGAATCTTCTTGATAGAGTGATTCAAGATCAGCAAGCCTAATCGCTTCCATCTCATCTTCATAAATAACTACGCTTTCAAGCTCATCTCTAGGGATGCCGCATGGTTTAAAGCAGACATCCATATGATCCATATCTATGTTTCTGTTTTTTCTTTTTCTTCCGACACAATTTTTCATACAACGACTACCCCTAATAGTTTTTCTCATTATATCGAACATATGTGCAATTTTCAAATATGCTATTGTTTTGAGAATAATTATCAATTTAATAAAAAATAAAGGTTTCTTTCTGTATTATTTTGATATCCATTATCAAAAAGGAGAGAATATGGCAGAATGTGATTTGAAAATCGAGATCAGACAGATGATTAAAGATTATATCGATATTGACAATAAAGCAGCATGTTCGATCGTCAAAGCACTGAAGATGCGTCACGCAGATCTAGATATTGTCATAGCGATGAATATCACGACATCTATCATAAAGGAGATGCAATGTGCAGTGTCGAAGTGCCGATAGAGAATTTTTTAAACGAAAAAGCAACGATGATTGTCGGGTTTGAAAAAGAGCAGGAGTTTTTAGCAAAGTTGGATGTGTTTGATAAGATTGCCAGCCAAAGAAAACTTTTTTTTATCTTTTTCAATAATCAAATAGATGATGATTTGCGCTTTAGTAACCGCGAGATAACACAGTGGGTAAATGTGCCTTTGCAAGAAGCTTTTGTGATGAAGATTAAACTTTTGTTTGGTTGGCATTTTGCTCCTTTGATTTATGAGATGCCGAGTGATTTGAGTATCTTCAAGCCATTTTCTTCATCTATACAACAGCTATTTTCACGACCAAAATATTTTCAAGCATCCTTGGGAATACCTTTGAGACGAAATGTAAAACGCGCAGAGAAACTTTTTATGCTCATAGATGAGAATCGACTCTCTTTTTTGCTCAATGCCCAATATGCTTTTGAAGAATTTGTGATTGATAGACTCGGCAAGGTGCACAAAGAAGAAGAGATAGTGCAGTTTAAAGAGTATATCGATGTTGTGGTAAACGAAGACGAAAAGGTGAAGATATTTCCTTTTTGGCAGATGCTCCAACCTGATAAATGTGCTATAGATGACCATATTCAAAAAGCTATAGAGTGCATAGAGCAGACCTCGTTTAAACAAGTTTATCTTGTTTATCCGAAAAATAAAAGGTTCAAAAAACATATACCGATCAAGGTGCCACACCTTGATCTTCTAGGAGAGTATAGGATCAAAGTTGTTCCATACTCAATGCGATCAATTTTAAAATAAAAAGGAGAAAAATATATGAGTGCAATATTTTACGGAAGCAGTACGGGAAATACGGAGAGTGCAGCAAAGGAAATTGCTAAGAATCTTGGCATACAAGAGGTGTTTGATGTTGCAAAAGAGGGTGTAGCCAAAATAGAGCAATATGAGAAGATTATCCTCGGGACCTCTACTTGGGGAAGTGGCGATTTACAGGATGATTGGGATGATGAGTGGGGGGCTTTCAAGGAGATAAATTTCAAAGGAAAGACGGTAGCGCTTTTTGGACTAGGCGATCAAGAGTGTTACGGTGATAATTATCTTGATGCTATGGGAGCAATCTATGAAGTCGTAGTAAAGAGTGGAGGTGTTATCGTGGGTGAATGGTCGAGCGAAGGATATATCCATGATGCATCTGCTGCCGAGATTGAAGAAGGTTATTTTGTCGGGTTAGCGCTCGATGAAGACAATGAGAGTGAGTTGAGTGCATCTCGCATAGAGCAGTGGTGCTCTCAGATAAAAGAGAAGATAATCTAAAGGAGTAAAAATGTCGGTATTGATTTTAGGCGGAGATAAGATAGATCCCATACGGGAAGTTCTTTATGATATGGGCGTGAAGTCAATCATTCATTGGACGGCAAGAAACCAAAAGAATAGATGCAAAAAAGATAAACCTATTCCCATAAGTGTTGAGATAGTCTTGATGTTAACTAATTTTTTAAATCACAATGCTATGAAACACTACCGTGCAGAAGCGAAATCAAAAGGGTTACCCATCGTTTATAGCACGAGAAATGTACAGTGTGTCAAAGATGAATTTGGCAGAACATTAGCGGAGTTGGGATTGGATAGTAAAGTATGCCAATCGTGTGAACAGTTTGAAAAATGTTACAATGAAGGATAAGTTAAATGGAAGATTTTTTCTTTATACCTCATGATATGCTCAAAGGCGAGCCTCCTGCGATAGGATATGAGCTATTTGCTTTGGAGTATGCACAAGATATCCTCGATATTCCGCTTGAGTATATTCAAGAAGCTCATTATGACGGAAGAGGATTTATGGTGCATCTGAAAATACTTGATGACTATATTGTACAGAGAGATTGGTATACAAATCTTTTTCGTATATCCAACTACATCAGAGCATCATAGACATCAATCTTCCAAGGGGTAAACGCCGTTTTCATCGTGATTTTCCGTACCCTTGATCGGTGGATTGAAGACACAGATAAGACGCATATCTTCATCGCCACCATAAAGGTTATGGTCATCATGGAGATTAAGCGCGTACATAATGCCATCATATATCGGATGCACTTCGCCTGTTTTAAGGTCTTCTATCTTGCCGTTGCCTGCTACACAATAGACCGCTTCAAGGTGATTTTGGTAGTGGATGTGTGTTTTTGTGCCTGCTTTTATGATGGTTTCATGAAAAGAGAATCCCACATTGTCATCTTTGAGCAGCATGCGTCTACTAATCCACTGTCCCTCTTTGGCATGCACCTCTTTTTCGCTTCCGATGATATCTTTTATATCTCGTACTATCATCAAAACCCCTCTGTCAATCTATTTTTTTTCTCTTGCATAACGGCATCGACCGATTTCTCAAAAATTTCAAGTCCTGCTTGAAGTGTCTCTTCATCGACGGTAAGTGGTGGAAGGAACTTGACGACATGAGAACTTGAACCGCATGTTTCAATGATGAGACCGTTTTCAAAAGCTTTTGCAGAGATATCTGAAGCTACACTATGTTCACTTGCAATTTCAAGTCCGTAGACCAAGCCTCTCCCTTTAACTTTCATGCCCCAATCACTGTATTTGTTGGCTATTGCTTCAAGCTTTGCTTTGAGTATCTTCTCTTTATAAAAGACCGCTTTTGAGAGATCATCATTATCCCAATAATCAAGCAGTTGTGTTGAAGCGACAAAGGCAAGATTGTTCCCCCTAAAGGTTCCCGTATGTTCCCCCGGCTTCCATTGGTCAAGCTCAGGACGGAAAAGTACCAATGCCATAGGCAATCCCCCTCCTATAGATTTACTCAGCGTTATGATGTCCGGATTAAGATCGGCAAATTCAAACGAGAAGAAATTACCTGTTCTACCGTTGCCTACTTGTATATCATCTATAATGAGCAACATATCAAATTCACGGCAAAGCGATTCAACACCTTGGAGCCACTCTTTTGAAGCGACATTGATGCCACCTTCTCCTTGCACGGTCTCTAAGATAACGGCAGCAGGTGTATCAAGCCCGCTACTGCCGTCTTCAAGGTATTTTCTAAAGACTTTGAGCGAATCTATATCTTCTCCTAAAAAGTTATCATAGGGCATAAATGTTACATTGGAGCGACTGATATGTGATTCGTCTCTATAGAAATTATTTCCGGTAACAGAGAGTGCACCCTGTGAGAGTCCATGATAGCCGTTGGTAAAAGAGACAACATTGGATCGTCCCTTGACGAGTCGCGCAAGTTTAAGCGCCGTCTCGACCGCATTGGTTCCCGTAGGTCCCGTAAATTGGAGTTTATATTCCATATTTCTAGGCTCAAGGATTGTCCCCACAAATTTTTCCATAAATGCTTTTTTGGCAGTCGTTGCCATATCCAAACCGTGAACGATCCCGTCATTTTGGAGATACTCTATGAGTGCTTCGCTTGCTTTGGGGTTGTTGTGTCCATAGTTGAGTGTGCCTGCACCTGCAAAAAAATCTATATATTCATTTCCTTGCTCATCGATGAGGTATGAGCCTTTTGCTTTTTCAAAGATAGTAGGAAAACTTCTTATGTATCCTCTTACGACTGATTCGTATGTTTCAAATATTCTCATGTGTATCCTTTTTTATTTTTGGCTTTAGTAGATATAAAAGCTCATCTTCATGGCTGTCAGAAAATTCATCCTTCGCAGCAAAGAGAGATATCTCTTTATCAAAATCCATCTCATTTGCAAATTTTTCGAAAACTCTTTGAGAGGCGATGTTTGATGGAGATATGGTTGTTTCTATCGATTCTATATCTTTAAGTGGTTTGGAATCAAAAAGAGTCTTGAGCATCCTAAAGGCGATATTTTGCCCTCTGTACTCTTTATCTACGGCGATCTGCCATACAAAAAATGTTTTATCATCTTTTGGTGCCTTGAAGCCTGAGACAAAACCGATGATTTTATCTTCATGTTTTGCTGCTATACATGTTCCTTCGAAATAGACTGTTTGTAGCAAGTAGAGATACTCAGAGTTAAGATCTAGCGGTTTTGATCGCTTGATAAGTTCGTAGATTCCTTTTGAATCTTCCTTAGTTGGATTTACAATATTAATGTTATTAAAAAACATATTATCCTTTAAATTATTACAATTTTTGTGTCATAATCTAACACAAATTATGTCGAGTATAACATAGTAACATTAAATTAATATTAGATATAATTATGTTTATTACATAAACAAAGGAGAGTTATTGGCTCTTTTAGACAACTCTAAAGACATATTACCACTCTCATCCATCGCTGAAGCCTTGGGTGCAAAAAGCAGAACGCTCAAGATGTATGAAGATCGACTATTGTTGCCTAAAAAGGACTCTTCGAGTAAGAAACTCTACTCGATTGATGATATCAAGCAGATAGCTTTCGTGCATTATCTAGCGAGTGTAAAAAAGATTAACGCGAACGGGATATTTTACATTTTAGATATGATAAAAGAAAATATGGATGAGCAGGCACAAAGAAGTTTTTTTGAAAAAGTTGAAGAGAAGATGTCAAAAATATCGTCTGTGGATATCCAAGATACGGATAGCATATAGCTTTATTGAAAAGAGGTGCCCTTATATTTGATATTCTTATGTGGAATATAAAACAATAAAATGTTCATTATGACACAAATTGGCATTAAATGTAATTTTTTATATTAGTTTAATGATAATTTAACAATTTAATATATAAAATACATTTGTATTATTGTTTAAAAAATATAATTAAAATATACTTACTAAGAATACTTTGGGGATTATCATTTTGAAGAAGAGGATTATATTATCTGTTTTATTACCTATTTGTATGTTTGCCGCATCGCCTACAGACGAGGCTTTCAGGCAACAAAAGGCAGATGAGAGAGCAAGAGCTATGCAGGAGTTGCAGCCGAAAGCTCAGGATGTCATGTTGGATGCTACGCAAGAAATCAAAGTGCAAAAAAGCATCCCTCAAGGTGAAAAACCTTGTTTTGTTATCAAGCCTGAGGATATATCACTCAAAGGTGAAGAGGCAAGTCGGTTTAGTTATGCACTCAAAGATGCATTAGAAACTTTGCACTATACAAGCAAAGGAGAGTGCATAGGTATCAATGGCATCAATACAATCATGAGCCTTGCACAAAATAAGATCATCGAAGACGGGTTCGTAACTACAAGAGTGCTTCTTGAGCCACAAGACCTCTCAAGCGGGAAACTAGAGTATACGCTTATCGCAGGTCTAGTAGATGATGTAAGAGTGCTTGATGAAACCTCTAGAACATCACTTAAAAATTCGATGCCGACAAGTAAAGATAGGATTTTAAATCTTAGAGATATAGAGCAAGGACTAGAAAATCTAAGAAGAGTTCCTACAGCACAAGCTACAATGCAGATCACCCCATCGAAAAAAGCAGGATATTCGGATATAGTCATCGATTATAAACATCGCTTCCCCTTTCGTGTAACATTGAGTATGGACGATGGAGGTTCAAAATCCACAGGAAAACTACAAGGTGGTGCGACTTTAGCTTGGGACAATCCTCTTGGATTGAATGATATCTTCTACATAGGTTACACACGAGATATCGGCGATAGATCATCTACTACGCTCAATAGTGAAAAAAGAAGTGGAGGTTCAAACAACAGGGTGTTACACTACTCTATCCCCCTTGGATATTGGCTCGTATCGTTTGATGAGAGCAAGTATGATTATGAACAGATGGTCGCCGGTGCTTCGCAGATATATAACTATAACGGGAGTAGTACCACAAAAAAGCTTACGCTAAAAAGAGTTCTCTATCGCGACGATACGCTCAAACTCTCAACCTCTCTTATAGGCTGGCAACGACTCTCAAATAACTTTATAGATGATGCTGAGCTTACAGTGCAACGCAGAAAAACAGCCGGCTATGAGCTTGGCTTTGATCTTAGAAAATATTTGGGCAATGCTGTTCTTGATTTGAGTGCATACTATAAAAGAGGCACAGGCGCCCTTCACGCACTTCAAGCTCCCGAAGAGAATTATAATGAAGGCACAAGCAGGATGCAGATATACACTTTGGGCGCTTCGGTATATATTCCGTTTGTTTTGAAAGAGCAAAATTTTGCCTATAACACCTCATTTAGATTTCAATACAACGGCACACCTTTAGTCCCACAAGATAGATTTTCTATTGGGGGAAGGTATAGCGTACGAGGGTTTGACGGAGAGTATACACTCAGTAGTGACAGAGGAGCTATTTGGAGAAACGAGTTGGAATGGTCTTATGCGCCTACTCATAAAATGTATATAGCGCTTGACGGAGGGCATGTGAGTGGAGAGAATGCAAAGTATTTGATGGGACAGAGTTTAGTTGGGGGTGCTCTTGGTCTTAGAGGGCAGTTTAGTAATTTTGGAGCACTCGGATATGATTTTTTTGTAGGAGCTCCAATCTATGCACCGAAAAACTTCCCGAAAAAGAGTGTGGCGGGCGGTTTTTCTATTAGTTACAATTTTTAAAGGAGCAGGGGATGAATAAGATATTTAAAGTAATAAAAAATAAAAATGCACTTGAATCAAAAAAAGTAGTGAGTGAGTTAGCATCAGCCAATGTTGCATCGAGTGATGAGAGAGCATCTTTGGACGGTACGGATAAACTTGCTGATTCTTTAAAGCAATTTATAAAACAATCACTTTGCGTGATGATAAGCTCATCACTCATATTTCAATCAAGCTATGCCGATATCGTAGCTGACGCAAATGCTCCAACCAACCAACAAGCAACTATTTTAAATACCGCAAGCGGTGCAACACAAGTCAATATCCAAACACCCACAAGCGGAGGAATCTCGGTTAATCAATATAGTGAATTTAATACCAAGCAGAACGGAACGATTCTCAATAACTCTAGAGTGAATGTGCAAACACAAAGTGCCGGTTGGGTAGAAGGCAATCCATGGCTAGCCGGCGGTGAAGCAAAAGCAATCGTCAATCAAGTCAATTCAAATGATCCAAGCATGCTTACAGGGACGATTGAAGTTGCAGGAAAAAGAGCCGATGTGATTATCGCCAATCCAAGCGGCATCAGTGTAGACGGCGCAAGCATACTAAACGCCTCGGGCACGACACTCACAACAGGCAAGGTCAATATAGGTGGTGGGGTTATACAAAGCTATAGCGTTGAGCAAGGAACAATTACGATTGAGGGTGGCGGGCTCAATGATAGCGGGAGTGATTATACACATATACTCTCAAGAGCAAGTGAAATCAATGCCAATATCCATGCTAACAATCTCAAGATCGTTGCAGGTGCCAATGAAATCAGTTTGGACACGACAACTATCACGAAAAAAACGGCATCTACTCCTGCTCCTAGTGTTGCTATTGACACTAAAGCACTTGGCGGGATGTATGCAGGACAAATCACGCTTGTAGGTACGGAAAGCGGCGTGGGTGTCAATAATGCAGGGGTTGTCAATGCAAACAACTTTACACTTAGTGCGGACGGGAAACTTGTAAATAGTGGCACAATTGCCGTCAATAAAAAGAGTGACATCGCTGTAAAGACTCTTGAGAATTCCAATGCCATTACTTCAAATGAAGATATAGCTATCACAACAGATACGCTCAATAATAGTGGCACAATAAGTGCTGTTAGAGAGCTTAAAAGTACAACTGATGAGCTTACTAATAGCGGCACTATGCAAGCAGCAAGAGTTGACATCACGAGTGACACCTTGACAAATAGTGGAGGCACTATCGCACAAGCGGGGAGCAATTCGCTTGAGATACATGCACATAAACTTACCAATACAAACGGTGCATTGCTAGGTTCACATGAAGAGGAGCCGCTCGTATTGGATGAAAGTGATACAACAACGACGGAATCAGGGGCTACAGTGACAACGGATACGGTTGATGTAAGCTCAGGCACTTCATCTTCCACAAGCGATCCGCTGACTCCCGGAAGCATAGCGGTATCGGGTGAGCTACTCAATGACGGTGGTGAGATCAGTGGAGCGAGTGTGGCTTTGGGCGTGAGTGATACGCTACAAAACAGTACCGATGCGCTTATCAATGTTGCAAATTTAGAACATACGGGAACTCTCCTCAGCAATAATGGTGCCAAGATCATAGCAGGTTCTTTCTCGGCACTCTCTCTTGTCTCTTTTACCAATCTCGGAAGTACGATAGAAGGAGCAAATCTTCAGTTTGATGCAACGGCATTTGACAATACAGACGGTTCAATCGTAGCCGATGAGATAGATATCCAAGCAGATTCTATCGTTAACAAAACGGGACATATTCAATCAGAAGGTGCACTCGCCATTACAACCGATAACGGTTCGCTTGACAACACAGAAGGTACACTCCTTTCTAACAGTGCAGGCGTGACAATAGATATCGTCGGAGATATCATAAACACCAACGGGAGCATAAGTGCAGCAACTGCACTTGCTCTAAGCGCGCAAGATATCAGCAATGATGCAGGTGTTATGCAAGCAGATCAATTTGTAACCATAGGAGCTGCTTCACTGCATAATGCAGGTGATATTCAAAGCGGTGGAGATATGAGTGTAACGCTTGAGTCTGATAGTGCAAACGAAGGAACTTTGAGTGCCGCAGGAGACCTTGTTGTAGAGACAACGGCAGCATTTACAAATAGTTCCGTGATGTCTGCTGTTGGTACTCTAGGGTTTTTAGGCGGTAGTCTTGCCAATAATGCTAACGGTGAGATCAGTGGTGAGAATGTAGATGTAGAGGCAGATACACTTACCAATAGAGGTGTTATCAATAGCAACACGCTTACTTGGCTCAAAGCGGGCACACTGAGCAATATAGGCACAGGTGCCATATATGGCGATACGATCATCATAGATGGTGAGAGTCTGCTCAATACAAGTGAGAGTGTTGATGGCATCACAAAAAGTGCCGTGATTGCCGCAAGAGAGTTACTCAACATCGGCGTGCAAAACATCACCAATAGTGAAGGCGCTGAATTGCTGAGTCTTGGTGTACTCAATATAGGCGGCAGCATAGATGAGTGGGGCAATGTTGCAGGCAAGGCCGCAATACTCGATAATCTCTCTGCACGCATTGAGAGTGGCGGGGATATGAGTATAACTGCTGATATAATCAACAACAAAAGCACAACCGAGATAGAAAAAGAGACAGTAGAAACAAGCAATGAAAAGCTTGTGTTTGAATATGAAGTTAGTTTTTTTAGTTCGGACTTATCTTTTACAACAAACCTCCACAATAACTATTATCTAGCAAATACCGATGATGCTGCAGAAGCGAAACTATCTATAGCTAATGGCTATCTTAGTGAAGGAGAAGCTTATACTTATAATGCTACAAAGAAATTTGAACTTCCTGGCGGCATAAGTTATGCTTTACCGAATGGTTATGATATTAATGATGTTGCAATTGTGAGTGAAAATAATGATTATGCTATGGTTATCATCCCTTATGATAAAGATCAATTCGCAACCGATGTTGCAGGTGAACTTGATGCTATGTATGGGTCTTTTGGAATAGATGTTCATAAAGTGAGATATGAATATGAGATCGGCACCGCTGCAGAGCCTGTTACTGCGTATTCATATAAGTATGTGACAAGCGCAAGATGGATTGCGGGAGAAAAACAAAGAGAATACACCAAGAGTTCATCGCAGGAGTATTTAGCAAATGCAGAGCAGATAAAAGAGAGCACTATTTCAAGTGGTGGCAATTTGATCATGGAAGGCGTAGATGTTCACAATCGTCTTAGCACTATCAGTGCAGCGGGTGACATCTATTTTGATCTCTTAGGTGAACTTGAAAATCAATCAGAATCTCTTTATAGATATGATAGTCTCACAGGAAGATTTTATCATTGTTATAGTGATTGTGGTGATGCTTTTCATAATCCGGACTATAGATGGGATGAACTTCCTATCACGCAGACAAGTACGGAAAAAATAGCCGAATTACCTTCAAATATACTTGCAGGCGGCATAATTGTAGGCAATATCAATACAGTAAATAACGGCATTATAGATGAGGGCGCAGAAGTATTTATAAATAACATAGAACAAGATGCATATACTACCTATCAAGCTTCACTCAATGATACAGAGATACGCGAAGCTTCTCCAAACCTCTCTTTGCCGACAAGCTCACTCTTTAGCGTCAATGTAGATGATCCAAATGCACTTACGCCCTACATTACAACCGACCCACGATTTACGAATTATGCTCAGTGGCTTAGTTCAAACTATATGCTTGATGCCCTCGGGCTTGATCCGACCAATATCATGAAGCGTTTAGGTGACGGGTATTATGAACTCCGACTCATAAAAGAGCAGATATCCGAGCTTACGGGAAAAAGATTTTTAGAAGGTTATGAGAGTGATATAGACCAATACAAAGCACTTATGGATGCAGGTGTTACTTACGCACAAGCATTTGGACTCACGACAGGTGTGGCACTGAGTGCTGAACAGATAGCACAGCTTACAAGTGATATAGTGTGGCTTGTTGAAGAGCAAGTTACTTTGGCTGACGGCTCAAGCGTTAGTGCACTTGTTCCAAAAGTTTATGTGGTAGCTAAAGAGGGTGATCTTGATGGAAGCGGTGCGCTTATCTCGGCAAACTCTATAAATCTTACTATAGATACAGCACTTACTAATAGCGGTAAGATGTATGCTTCCAATGATATAGTTGTAGATGCCCAGAGTATTGTTAATAATCAAGGCTCCATCAAAGCTGAAGGTGTGGTTGATTTTGTAGCACTCAATGATATCTCAAATCTCTCAGGAAGTATAAGTGGAAACAGAGGCGTCTCGCTTGTGAGTACCGAAGGGAGCGTCATCAATCAAACGATTGTGAGAGGAGTTGATCTTGAGCATGAATCAGGCATCGAACATTATAGCGTCCTAGGCGATACGGCAACTATCACTTCAGAGGGAGGTAATATCGTCATCGATGCAGCGAAAAATATAGAAAATATCGGTGCAAATATAAGTGCGATAGCAGTAGAAGATCAAGACACTGTGCACATAGCATCTACGGATGCAGATACCACAACTCGTACTACAGGTGGCAATATCTTTTTAAATGCAGGTGAAGAGATCATCATCGATACCGCTAAAGATGAGAGAGATTATGATTATGCTTTTGCAAACGGCTATATGAATGGTGAAAGCGTTACACATCAAGGTGGTAGCATCACGGCAGATGGAAGCATCTCTATGCAAAGCGGAGGTGATACAACTATCCGAGGCTCGAACATCGAAGCAGGAGAGGATATAGGTATCAATGCAGGCGGAAACCTCAATGTTCTTGCTGCGATTGATAGCAAATATGATGAATATTGGCTTCATTTTAAAGCAACAGTATCTAAAAAAACAGTCGAAGATACCCATGTAGAACAGAGTGTACAAAAAAGCTCAATCAAAGGCGATGTGGTAGCTCTTAGCGGTGATGCAGGCGTAACACTCCAAGCATCTGATATCAAAGCGGATGATCTAAGCATCTATTCAGCTGAGGGTAATATAGCCCTCACAACAGCACATGCTACAAATGCCGATTATCACGAAGTCAGAAAAAGCTCTTTTGGTTCTATCTGGAAAAAACAAGCCATTGAAAATCTTCAAAATGATACCGTTGCAAAGAGCATCATAGATGCTTCCAATGTTACTTTCACCTCTCCTGAGGGTGTTGTCATCATGCAAGGCTCTGAAGTGCAAGCAGAGGTTGTAGAGATCATGACAAATGCTCTCATGCTTGTCTCAGACAAAGAGAGTAACTACCAAGCATCCTTTACAGATAAAAGCGGAGTACTCACTAGAACTATCATAGACCAAGGAGAGATTAAAGAGAGTGCTGTTCCTGCTACTATCAATGCCAAAGAGATTATGCTTAACGGTG